>OKOM01000045.1_pt1 | contig 49805 bp, 53 predicted proteins | sample 1611261 | NCBI WGS metagenome assembly OKOM01 (sample SAMN04436724, study PRJEB24849) | human gut metagenome | biome: human gut; feature: NICU; material: stool | host: Homo sapiens | place: USA: Saint Louis, MO | collected 2010-10-23
GTCATCGGGCATTATCTGAACATAAAACACTACCAATAAGTTGGAGTCATTACCGGAATCCTGGCTTATTAACAGTAAAATCAACCGCCCAACGCGTTGGGCCGGGGGGGAAGCGTCGACAGTGCCAGCACCATTACTGGCCGCTCCGCCACTTATTCTCCTGAAGCCCGGTACTACAGGCACGTTGCGCTTGCTGAGAACGGAAAGCGACATCTTGCCTGTGGATCGCGAAACGCTATTTGAGTTAAGCATTGCCAGCGTGCCATCCGGCAAAGTTGAAAATCAGAGCGTAAAAGTGGCGATGCGCTCGATATTTAAACTGTTCTGGCGACCCGAAGGTTTGCCGGGCGACCCGCTGGAAGCTTATCAACAATTACGCTGGACACGGAATTCGCAGGGTGTACAACTCACTAACCCAACGCCTTACTACATTAACCTGATTCAGGTGAGCGTAAATGGTAAAGCGTTAAGTAATGCGGGAGTTGTGCCGCCTAAAAGCCAGCGTCAGACAAGCTGGTGTCAGGCAATCGCACCGTGTCATGTCGCCTGGCGGGCGATAAATGATTACGGCGGGTTGAGTGCAAAGAAGGAGCAAAATCTGCCCTGAAACAGGTTCGGAAAACGTTTGCGTTTTTTTTGCCGCAGGTCAATTCCCTTTTGGTCCGAACTCGCACATAATACGCCCCCGGTTTGCACACCGGGAATCCAGGAGAGTTCATGTACTACCCCTTCGTTCGTAAAGCCCTTTTCCAGCTCGATCCAGAGCGCGCTCATGAGTTTACTTTTCAGCAATTACGCCGTATTACAGGAACGCCGTTTGAAGCACTGGTGCGGCAGAAAGTGCCTGCGAAACCTGTTAACTGCATGGGCCTGACGTTTAAAAATCCGCTTGGTCTGGCAGCCGGTCTTGATAAAGACGGGGAGTGCATTGACGCGTTAGGCGCGATGGGATTTGGATCGATCGAGATCGGTACCGTCACGCCACGTCCACAGCCAGGTAATGACAAGCCGCGTCTCTTTCGTCTGGTAGATGCCGAAGGTTTGATCAACCGTATGGGCTTTAATAATCTTGGCGTTGATAACCTCGTAGAGAACGTAAAAAAGGCCCATTATGACGGCGTCCTGGGTATTAACATCGGCAAAAATAAAGATACGCCAGTGGAGCAGGGCAAAGATGACTATCTGATTTGTATGGAAAAAATCTATGCCTATGCGGGATATATCGCCATCAATATTTCATCGCCGAATACCCCAGGATTACGCACGCTGCAATATGGTGAAGCGCTGGATGATCTCTTAACCGCGATTAAAAATAAGCAAAATGATTTGCAAGCGATGCACCATAAATATGTGCCGATCGCAGTGAAGATCGCGCCGGATCTTTCTGAAGAAGAATTGATCCAGGTTGCCGATAGTTTAGTTCGCCATAATATTGATGGCGTTATTGCAACCAATACCACACTCGATCGTTCTCTTGTTCAGGGAATGAAAAATTGCGATCAAACCGGTGGCTTAAGTGGTCGTCCGCTTCAGTTAAAAAGCACCGAAATTATTCGCCGCTTGTCACTGGAATTAAACGGTCGCTTACCGATCATCGGTGTTGGCGGCATCGACTCGGTTATCGCTGCGCGTGAAAAGATTGCTGCGGGTGCCTCACTGGTGCAAATTTATTCTGGTTTTATTTTTAAAGGTCCGCCGCTGATTAAAGAAATCGTTACCCATATCTAATTATTTCTTCGAATTCCTCTTTATAAGATAATCAGGGCTTTATTTTCAGCCCTGGTTGTTTTATATTCATCTCTGTTGCTTATTTAGACATTTTGTACTTTTATTGTTGAGGTTATTAAGCGAAGCGACAATGGATTGTGTTGCTGCGGTTTTATAGGGTAGGGGAGAGGCAGATGCGAATTAAACCAGACGATAACTGGCGTTGGTATTACGATGAAGAGCACGATCGAATGATGCTCGATTTAGCCAATGGTATGCTATTTCGCTCACGTTTTGCGCGCAAGATGTTGACTCCAGATGCCTTTTCTCCCGCAGGCTTTTGCGTTGACGACGCCGCGCTCTATTTCTCTTTTGAAGAAAAGTGCCGCGATTTTAATTTATCTAAAGAACAAAAAGCCGAACTGGTGCTGAATGCACTGGTAGCAATTCGCTATCTCAAACCGCAAATGCCGAAAAGCTGGCATTTTGTTTCCCATGGTGAAATGTGGGTGCCCATGCCGGGCGATGCGGCCTGCGTTTGGTTGAGCGATACTCACGAGCAGGTCAATTTGCTGGTCGTTGAATCTGGCGAAAATGCCGCACTATGCCTGCTGGCACAACCCTGCGTTGTTATTGCGGGTCGCGCGATGCAGTTGGGCGACGCCATTAAAATCATGAACGACAGGCTGAAACCGCAGGTTAATGTTGACAGCTTCAGCCTCGAACAGGCAGTCTAACGCGCCAACTTAAGTGCAGTCTTCGGTACACAGCTACAGCAAAGAATGGTGCCATCATCGCCCATTGCTGATTTTTTCAGCGGCGTGACTTCGCCTTCTAAAAGCTGAACACGGCAACTTCCACAAATGCCCGCGCGGCAAGAATAAGGGATACGAATTCCCTGATTTTCTAATTGCTCCAGCAACACCTGTTGGTTATTTCCACGAAATGCCTGTCCCTGCCAGTCAATATCTACATTTGCGTCCGGTTGTTGCGTGATGTTGGCGGTATCATCAGCGGCAGCTGCGCCGTAAATTTTTGCCGGAGCCGTTGCCAGAATTTCCACCTCATCGCCAACGCGAATCACGCCGCTATTACGGGCAATTAAATTCTGACCAAAATCGACATCGCCGTTATCCTGGGCAGTGCGGAAAGATTGCAATGTTTTTAATGGTTCGCCTGCCGGATGTTTTTGCCCTTTTTCTGGGCTGACGGTGGTGAAAATACAGCGGCTACAAGGTTTAACCACATCAAACACCACATCACCAATGCGAATCACTTTCCAGCGATCTTCTTCCCAGGCTGACGCGCCGGAAACCACCAGATTGGGGCGGAATTGCTCCATTTTTACACTGGCCGGACAACGTTGTTGGAGATCACGTAACGAGGCTTCGTTAGCAAGAAGGTAAGGATAGCCATCAGCAAATGACAGAGGTACAGTGTTGTGGCGTTTCACGCGCCGGGTCATTTGTGGCCCCACCCAGCGTAATTGCACTTCGCGGGAGAAAAATCCACTTAGCCATTTGTTGATCGCGTCTGGCGCAATTCGCGCGGTAAAATGTGTGCCCCAAACTTCGGTTGGTGCGTCTTGTGTGGCGAAATCAGCAAAACGAACATATGCGCTACTGCCATCTGGTGCGGTGAGATGCAAGCCATCATGCACAGGTGAAGGAGTAAACCGTACCATCTGGGGAAACTGGCGAGCGGTAATAAACGTACCGTCAGGTTCCGTGATCATAAAGATGCGATCGAAGGCCAGACCACTGACATCTGCCAGAGCATGTGTAAGACCAATGCCGCGCATCGATTTAACAGGATGAATAAAAAGCCGGATTAATGTCGCCACGGTGCGGTCCTCAAATGAAAATAAGCCCTCAACTTTATGACATGACGCGCTTATTAGCTATAATGCGCAACAATTTTCTTAGCGCCTGTCCCATTAGGCTATTTTATTTGTCAGTTTGGCCCTGGGTTATGCTCGAAATCCTCACGTACTTGTGTACGCTCCGGTTTCTCCGCGCTGTCCATGTCCAGACTGACTGCAACAATTACGCCTACTGCGGTAGGCTCTTAGAGTAAAAGTGACGATATGAATTCTCTGTTTGCCAGTACGGCCCGTGGGCTGGAAGAGCTGTTAAAAACTGAACTGGAAAACCTGGGGGCCGTTGAATGCCAGGTGGTTCAGGGTGGGGTCCATTTCAAGGGCGACACACGGCTTGTTTACCAGAGCCTGATGTGGAGCCGCCTGGCCTCGCGTATTATGTTGCCGCTGGGCGAGTGTAAGGTTTACAGCGATTTAGACCTCTATCTCGGTGTTCAGGCGATCAACTGGACAGAGATGTTTAATCCTGGCGCGACCTTCGCTGTCCACTTCAGTGGTTTGAATGACACCATCCGCAACAGTCAGTACGGCGCGATGAAAGTGAAAGACGCGATCGTCGATGCTTTCACGCGGAAAAATCTGCCGCGTCCAAATGTTGATCGCGATGCGCCGGATATCCGCGTTAACGTCTGGCTGCATAAAGAAACCGCCAGTATCGCCCTTGATCTCAGTGGTGATGGTTTACATCTGCGTGGCTATCGCGATCGTGCTGGTATTGCGCCGATCAAAGAAACCCTGGCAGCCGCTATTGTGATGCGATCCGGCTGGCAGCCAGGAACACCGCTGCTCGATCCGATGTGTGGTTCCGGTACGTTGCTGATTGAAGCAGCGATGCTGGCGACCGATCGCGCACCTGGCTTGCACCGTGGGCGTTGGGGCTTTAGCGGCTGGGCGCAGCATGATGAAGCTATCTGGCAGGAAGTGAAAGCGGAAGCGCAAACTCGCGCCCGTAAAGGCCTGGCTGAGTATAGCTCTCATTTTTACGGTTCGGACAGCGACGCACGGGTGATTCAACGTGCGCGCACTAACGCCCGTCTTGCGGGGATTGGTGAACTGATCACCTTTGAGGTGAAAGATGTCGCGCAACTGACCAATCCGCTGCCGAAAGGGCCGTACGGTACAGTGTTGAGCAACCCGCCATACGGTGAACGTCTGGACAGCGAACCGGCGCTGATAGCGCTGCATAGTCTGCTGGGCCGAATCATGAAAAACCAGTTCGGTGGCTGGAATCTCTCTTTGTTTAGTGCCTCGCCGGATCTGCTCAGCTGCCTGCAGCTGCGTGCAGACAAACAGTACAAGGCGAAAAACGGCCCGCTGGACTGCGTACAGAAAAATTACCACGTTGCCGAAAGCACTCCAGACAGCAAACCGGCGATGGTAGCGGAAGACTACGCTAACCGCCTGCGTAAGAACCTCAAAAAATTCGAGAAGTGGGCTCGCCAGGAAGGGATTGAATGTTACCGCCTGTATGACGCCGATCTGCCGGAATATAACGTTGCCGTTGACCGTTATGCCGACTGGGTGGTGGTGCAGGAGTATGCGCCGCCAAAAACTATTGATGCGCACAAAGCGCGTCAGCGTCTGTTCGATATTATCGCTGCAACCATTTCGGTACTGGGGATTGCGCCAAACAAACTGGTGCTGAAAACCCGTGAACGCCAGAAGGGCAAAAATCAGTACCAGAAACTGGGCGAGAAGGGCGAGTTTCTCGAAGTCACCGAATATAACGCTCACTTGTGGGTGAACCTGACGGATTACCTCGATACCGGTCTGTTCCTCGATCACCGTATCGCCCGTCGTATGCTCGGTCAGATGAGCAAAGGCAAAGATTTCCTCAACCTGTTCTCTTATACCGGCAGCGCCACCGTGCACGCGGGATTAGGCGGTGCACGCAGCACCACCACCGTGGATATGTCGCGTACTTATCTGGAGTGGGCAGAACGCAACCTGCGTCTGAATGGCCTAACCGGGCGTGCGCATCGCCTGATTCAGGCCGATTGCCTGGCGTGGCTGCGTGAGGCAAATGAACAGTTCGATCTGATCTTTATCGATCCGCCAACCTTCTCTAACTCAAAACGAATGGAAGATGCGTTTGATGTTCAGCGCGATCATCTGGCGCTGATGAAAGATTTGAAACGTCTGCTGCGTGCTGGTGGGACGATCATGTTCTCGAACAACAAACGTGGCTTCCGTATGGATCTCGACGGCCTGGCAAAACTGGGACTGAAAGCACAAGAAATTACGCAAAAAACGCTCTCCCAGGATTTCGCCCGTAACCGCCAGATCCACAACTGCTGGCTGATTACCGCAGCCTGAAAGGAATAGTAATGTCATTAATCAGTATGCATGGCGCATGGCTGTCGTTCAGCGACGCGCCGCTTCTCGATAACGCAGAACTGCATATCGAAGATAACGAACGTGTTTGTCTGGTGGGCCGCAACGGCGCAGGCAAATCGACGTTAATGAAAATCCTCAACCGTGAACAAGGGCTGGATGACGGTCGCATTATTTACGAGCAGGATTTGATTGTAGCGCGTCTGCAACAGGATCCGCCGCGTAACGTTGAGGGTAGTGTTTATGATTTCGTTGCCGAAGGCATTGAAGAACAAGCGGAATATCTGAAACGCTATCACGATATTTCTCGCCTGGTGATGAACGACCCGAGCGAGAAAAATCTCAACGAACTGGCAAAGGTTCAGGAACAGCTGGATCACCACAACCTGTGGCAGCTGGAAAACCGCATCAACGAAGTGCTGGCGCAACTGGGGTTAGATCCTAACGTTGCGCTGTCGTCGCTTTCCGGCGGCTGGTTGCGTAAAGCGGCATTAGGACGCGCGCTGGTGAGCAATCCGCGCGTATTGCTGCTGGACGAACCGACTAACCACCTGGATATCGAAACCATCGACTGGCTGGAAGGGTTCCTCAAAACCTTCAATGGGACGATTATTTTCATCTCCCACGACCGTTCGTTTATCCGCAATATGGCGACGCGCATTGTTGATCTCGATCGCGGCAAGCTGGTGACCTATCCGGGCAATTACGATCAGTACCTGCTGGAAAAAGAAGAAGCCCTGCGCGTGGAAGAACTACAAAATGCCGAGTTCGATCGCAAACTGGCGCAGGAAGAAGTGTGGATTCGCCAGGGGATCAAAGCACGCCGTACCCGTAATGAAGGCCGCGTACGCGCCCTGAAAGCGATGCGTCGCGAGCGGGGCGAACGTCGCGAAGTGATGGGTACCGCAAAGATGCAGGTGGAAGAGGCCAGCCGCTCCGGTAAGATCGTTTTCGAAATGGAAGACGTTTGCTATCAGGTTGACGGTAAGCAACTGGTGAAAGATTTTTCTGCCCAGGTTCTACGTGGCGACAAAATTGCCCTGATTGGTCCGAATGGGTGCGGCAAAACCACGCTGCTGAAACTAATGCTCGGTCAGCTTCAAGCAGACAGCGGGCGTATTCACGTTGGCACCAAACTGGAAGTGGCTTATTTCGATCAGCACCGCGCGGAACTGGATCCCGATAAAACGGTGATGGATAACCTTGCCGAAGGTAAGCAAGAGGTGATGGTTAACGGCAAGCCACGCCACGTATTGGGCTATTTGCAGGACTTCCTGTTCCATCCAAAACGGGCGATGACGCCGGTACGTGCGCTTTCTGGCGGTGAGCGTAACCGCTTGTTGTTGGCGCGTTTGTTCCTCAAACCAAGCAACTTATTGATTCTTGACGAACCGACCAACGATCTTGATGTCGAAACGCTGGAACTGCTGGAAGAACTGATCGACAGCTATCAGGGCACGGTATTGCTGGTTAGCCACGATCGTCAGTTTGTCGATAACACCGTTACAGAATGCTGGATCTTCGAAGGCGGCGGTAAAATTGGTCGTTATGTTGGCGGTTATCATGATGCCCGTGGTCAGCAAGAACAGTATGTGGCGCTCAAACAGCCTGCGGTGAAAAAAACCGAAGAAGCCGCCGTGCCAAAAGCAGAAACTGTAAAACGCAGCAGTAGCAAACTAAGCTATAAATTGCAGCGCGAACTGGAGCAGCTACCGCAATTGCTCGAAGATCTGGAGGCGAAGCTGGAAGCCCTACAGACGCAGGTGGCGGATGCTTCCTTCTTCAGTCAGCCGCATGAGCAGACACAAAAAGTGCTCGCCGATATGGCTGCTGCAGAGCAGGAGCTGGAGCAAGCCTTTGAACGCTGGGAGTATCTTGAAGCGTTAAAAAATGGTGGCTGATCGCAAAATAGTCGATTTAAACAGAGACAGCTGACAACGGTAAAATTGCCTGATGAACTGGGTTTATCAGGCATGAAAACCAACACTTTGTTAGTCATCTGTAAAATAGCGTATCATTAAGGAGTACCAATGTGCGAACATCATCATGCCGCGAAGCACATCCTGTGCTCGCAGTGTGACATGCTGGTGGCGTTACCGCGCCTTGAGCATGGTCAGAAAGCGGCATGTCCCCGGTGTGGCACAACGTTAACCGTGGCGTGGGATGCCCCTCGGCAGCGTCCGACCGCCTATGCGTTGGCTGCACTGTTCATGCTGTTGCTGTCCAACTTGTTTCCTTTTGTGAATATGAACGTTGCAGGAGTTACCAGTGAAATAACATTACTGGAAATTCCCGGCGTGCTTTTTTCTGAGGACTACGCCAGCCTCGGCACCTTTTTCCTGTTGTTTGTGCAACTGGTTCCAGCGTTTTGTCTGATAACCATTCTGTTACTGGTGAATCGCGCGGAATTACCGGTCCGTTTAAAAGAGCAACTGGCACGGGTGCTTTTTCAACTCAAAACCTGGGGAATGGCGGAGATTTTCCTCGCGGGTGTGCTGGTCAGTTTCGTTAAACTGATGGCTTACGGCAGCATTGGCGTAGGCAGCAGCTTTCTCCCCTGGTGTTTATTTTGTGTCCTGCAACTGCGTGCTTTTCAGTGCGTTGATCGTCGCTGGTTATGGGACGATATCGCCCCGATGCCAGAACTGCGCCAGCCGCTAAAACCAGGCGTCACGGGGATACGTCAGGGGCTGCGTTCATGCTCCTGTTGTACGGCAATCCTTCCTGCTGATGAACCCGTGTGCCCGCGTTGTAGTACCAAAGGGTACGTTCGGCGTAGAAACAGCCTGCAATGGACACTCGCGCTGCTTGTTACGTCCATCATGCTGTATCTTCCGGCTAATATTTTGCCCATCATGGTGACGGATTTATTAGGCTCGAAGATGCCATCGACGATTCTCGCTGGGGTCATCCTGTTATGGAGCGAAGGCTCTTATCCCGTCGCTGCGGTGATCTTTCTGGCCAGTATTATGGTGCCAACGTTAAAGATGATCGCCATCGCGTGGCTGTGTTGGGATGCCAAAGGGCATGGCAAGCGCGACAGTGAAAGAATGCATTTGATTTATGAAGTTGTTGAGTTTGTAGGCCGCTGGTCGATGATTGACGTTTTCGTTATCGCGGTGCTCTCGGCGCTGGTGCGTATGGGAGGTTTAATGAGTATTTATCCGGCAATGGGTGCATTAATGTTTGCTTTAGTCGTCATAATGACAATGTTTTCTGCTATGACGTTTGACCCGCGTTTGTCGTGGGATCGTCAACCTGAATCAGAGCATGAGGAGTCCTGACAGTATGGAATCTAATAATGGGGAAGCCAAAATCCAGAAAGTGAAGAACTGGTCTCCCGTGTGGATATTTCCTATCGTCACGGCGCTCATTGGGGCCTGGGTTCTTTTTTATCATTACAGCCATCAGGGACCGGAAGTGACCCTGATCACCGCGAATGCGGAAGGAATTGAAGGTGGCAAAACCACCATTAAAAGCCGTAGCGTTGACGTCGGCGTGGTTGAAAGCGCCACACTGGCTGATGATTTGACGCACGTTGAAATCAAAGCGCGGCTGAATTCCGGTATGGAAAAATTGCTGCATAAAGACACCGTCTTTTGGGTGGTGAAACCGCAGATTGGTCGCGAAGGGATTAGCGGCCTGGGAACGCTGCTGTCTGGAGTTTATATCGAACTGCAGCCAGGCGCGAAAGGCAGCAAAATGGATAAATACGATTTGCTGGACTCGCCACCGTTGGCCCCGCCTGATGCGAAAGGTATCCGTGTGATTCTCGATAGCAAAAAAGCCGGGCAGCTCTCGCCAGGAGATCCGGTGCTGTTCCGTGGCTATCGGGTAGGTTCGGTTGAAACCAGCACCTTCGATACACAAAAACGCAATATCAGCTATCAACTGTTCATCAATGCACCTTATGACCGACTGGTGACCAACAATGTTCGCTTCTGGAAAGATAGTGGCATTGCGGTTGATCTGACGTCAGCAGGGATGCGTGTGGAGATGGGCTCATTGACAACGCTGCTGAGTGGCGGTGTCAGCTTTGATGTGCCGGAAGGTCTGGATTTAGGGCAGCCAGTGGCACCGAAAACAGCTTTCGTTTTGTATGATGATCAGAAGAGCATTCAGGATTCGTTGTACACCGATCACATTGATTATCTGATGTTCTTTAAAGATTCGGTACGCGGTCTGCAACCGGGAGCTCCGGTAGAATTCCGGGGTATTCGCCTGGGTACCGTAAGCAAAGTGCCATTCTTTGCGCCGAATATGCGTCAGACATTTAACGATGATTACCGTATTCCGGTACTGATTCGTATCGAGCCAGAGCGGCTGAAAATGCAGCTTGGCGAAAATGCGGATGTTGTTGAGCACCTTGGCGAATTGTTGAAACGTGGTTTACGCGGATCGCTGAAAACCGGAAACCTGGTCACTGGCGCACTATATGTTGATCTCGATTTCTATCCAAATACGCCTGCAATAACCGGTATTCGTGAATTTAATGGTTATCAGATTATACCGACCGTTAGCGGCGGCCTGGCGCAAATCCAGCAACGACTGATGGAAGCGTTGGATAAGATCAACAAACTGCCATTGAATCCGATGATTGAACAGGCAACCAGTACGCTTTCTGAAAGTCAGCGCACAATGAAAAACCTGCAAACGACGCTGGATAGCATGAACAAGATCCTCGCCAGCCAGTCGATGCAGCAGTTGCCGACGGATATGCAGTCAACGTTGCGTGAATTGAATCGCAGCATGCAGGGCTTCCAGCCTGGCTCCGCAGCCTACAACAAGATGGTGGCGGATATGCAGCGCCTTGATCAGGTGTTGCGAGAACTGCAACCGGTGCTGAAAACGCTCAATGAGAAGAGTAACGCGCTGGTATTTGAAGCGAAGGACAAAAAAGATCCAGAGCCGAAGAGGGCGAAACAATGAAAAAGTGGCTAGTGACGATTGCAGCACTGTGGCTGGCCGGATGCAGCTCCGGCGAAATTAATAAAAACTATTACCAGTTACCTGTGGTGCAGGGCGGTACACAAAGTACCGCCAGCCAGGGCAATCGTCTGTTATGGGTAGAGCAGGTCACTGTTCCTGACTATCTGGCGGGGAATGGTGTGGTTTATCAAACCAGTGATGTGAAGTATGTGATTGCCAACAACAACTTGTGGGCCAGCCCGTTGGATCAACAGTTGCGCAACACCCTGGTTGCCAACCTGAGTACGCAACTGCCCGGCTGGGTGGTTGCCTCCCAGCCTCTGGGAAGCGCCCAGGACACGCTCAATGTTACCGTAACGGAGTTTAACGGTCGCTATGATGGCAAGGTCATTGTCAGTGGTGAGTGGCTGTTGAACCACCAGGGACAACTGATCAAACGTCCGTTCCGTCTGGAAGGAGTGCAAACTCAGGATGGTTACGATGAGATGGTTAAAGTACTGGCCAGTGTCTGGAGTCAGGAAGCCGCTTCTATTGCGCAAGAGATAAAGCGTCTACCTTAATTATAAAGATTTGTAAATATAACCGCCTCCGGTATGTTGCCTGAGGCGGTTTTTTTGTCTCTAACGTGCGGAAAAAGTTGTTCCTCTTCACATTTTTTGTACAACCGACATACCCGTGTAGCTCACAAATATGACAGTGGCGTGAATTTTGCGCATTGACGGCAGTTATGATTCGCGGTATTGCTTAACTGTGATTGCACATTTAGTAATCACTGTTTTCTTTTCCACCAGAAACCAGTATGAGGGAAACGAGGCATGAAGAGACAAAAACGAGATCGCCTGGAACGGGCACATCAACGTGGTTATCAGGCCGGCATCGCCGGACGCTCAAAAGAAATGTGTCCCTATCAGACGCTGAATCAAAGGTCACAATGGCTGGGAGGCTGGCGAGAAGCCATGGCGGACAGGGTAGTAATGGCCTGATTCTGTCTCTTTAAAAAGAAACCTCCGCATTGCGGAGGTTTCGCCTTTTGATACTCTGTCTGATTATAATCAGAAGGCAGACGTATCCTGGAACAGACCGACTTTCAGGTCGCTGGCGGTATAGATCAGACGACCATCAACCAGCACTTCGCCATCTGCCAGACCCATAATCAGACGACGATTAACAATGCGTTTAAAGTGAATACGGTAGGTCACTTTTTTCGCTGTCGGCAGTACCTGACCAGTGAATTTCACTTCGCCAACGCCCAGCGCGCGGCCTTTACCTTCGCCGCCCAGCCAGCCGAGGTAGAACCCTACCAGCTGCCACATTGCGTCCAGGCCCAGGCATCCCGGCATAACCGGATCGCCAATAAAGTGGCATCCGAAGAACCACAGATCCGGATTGATATCCAGTTCTGCTTCAACATACCCTTTGTCGAAGTTACCACCCGTTTCGGTCATTTTGACCACACGGTCCATCATCAGCATGTTCGGTGCTGGCAATTGCGGGCCTTTAGCGCCAAACAGTTCACCGCGACCAGAGGCAAGAAGGTCTTCTTTTGTATAGGATTCGCGTTTATCTACCATGTTCTCTGTAAGCCTTATTTTATTGAAGCACGCAGGATAGCTAACACGTGTACGCTGAACAAGTCCGATCAGTTCGGAATAAACCAGTTCAGCCAACGTAATGGCCATGGAAAACGGTGACGTCCTTCCTGTTGCGATGCTTGCGCGATACGTTCCTGGATGGTTTGCATCAGCGTCGTTTGGCCTTCGCCATCCCACACCAGATTTAATAATAACGGCAGTACGTCAGTCACATCGTCTACTGCCCAGATGGTGAATTTGCCTTCTTCTACCGCTTTCACCAGTTCACTGTGAAGACTTAAATGGCGAACGTTAGCTGTGGGGATAATGACACCTTGTTTCCCGGTTAACTCACGTTGCTGGCAAATAGCAAAGAAGCCTTCGATTTTCTCATTTAAACCACCGACCGGCTGGGCGCGACCGAACTGATCGACTGAACCTGTGATAGCGATACTCTGATTCACCGGCACATCGGCGAGGGCGCTTATCAGGGCGCAGAGTTCAGCCATCGAGGCACTATCTCCATCAACTTCACTGTATGACTGCTCAAATGTCAGCGATGCTGAGAAGGGGATCTGTTGCTCAAGCTGTAGTTCCGACATCAGGAACGCTTGCATGATCATCATCCCTTTCGCATGGATATTGCCGCCAAGCTCCGCTTTGCGTTCGATGTCGGTGAATTCACCATCGCCAATATGCACAACGCAGCTAATGCGAGAAGGTTCGCCAAAAGCGCGTGGATGACCCGGAAATTCAATGACCGAAAGGGCGTTAATTTGCCCGATGCGTTCGCCTTCGGTTTCAATCAGGATTTGCTCCTGAAGGATCTCATCCTGCATACGTTCAGCGAGGAAACCTTCGCGCCATTCACGCTGCTGCAGCATTAAGTTTAGCTGCTCGCCGGAGAAGGTGTCGCCATCACACAGGGAGGCGACCTCTTTACACTGGCGGAGGATCCACTGCGGGCTAAGCGGAAGTGTTTCTTGTTCACCGGTGTAGCGTGCTGCTTCGCGGATAAGTACCGGCCAGGCATCCGCTCCCGGGGCAGGTAAGTGATTATGTCTGGCGGTAAATGTCACCCAGCGACACCACTGGCTTACTGACTCCGCATCGACAATCTGCAGAGTATCTTCAAATTCGCTATAAATAGCCTGCTCTGAAAGCTCTGGCTCCATCTCCTGGAAATCAGCCAATGATTCGCGTTCGCCTACCAGAATGACTTTCAGCTTCAATGGCATCGAAGGCACAGAGACGGGGAGAGGGCGCGACTCATCAAACGCAACCCAGTCAAAACGCTCGCGGTTAACGATATTTTTCAGCCGCATCCACAGCAGAGGTTGCGCCAGCAGTGTACGCAAAGAGATGATGAGAATACCGCCATTTGCCTGATGCACCAGACCAGGCTGCAGGGTAATGTCGCCATTAAACTGGCGCAGGCAGCCAAAGAGTTGCTCCGCTTCTACCCAGTCGGCAGCGACAACTTGCGTTAAAGTCGCAAAATTATCATCTGCACTCACTGCGTGACGTAAGCGGATGGAGTGGCCGGAAACCTCATAGTGACCGCCCACCAGTTGGCCTGCATCGCTTTGTAGCGTACGCGCGGCATTGGCAATAAGATTCAGATACTCAGACTCTTCCGGGGCCTTCGCCAGCATAAAAGAGGAGGATGCTCGCGTATGCAGCAACTGCTCCAGTGCGAATTGCAGTCGCGGTTGAGTATCACTGAATAAAGGATCGTTTTCGTCAATCAAATGTGGCTGAGCAAATATTTCCTGATAGCTATCGGTATCAGGAACCAGGTCACGCCATGCAAGTTTCGTAATGGTCAAAGTTGATGTTTTTTAGTCTGTTGTCAAAGCCGCGATTATACCGTAACCGGCACTACAGCACACGTAGAAAGCACCGACAATACTCCTGGCATGGGCGTTAAAGCTCACAGGATGGAGATTCTTTTCTTCACTGGCCTAAAAAGCTGATATTCTGTAAAGAGTTACACGGTAACATTGAGATCGCTATGAAATATCAACAACTTGAAAATCTTGAAAGCGGTTGGAAATGGAAGTATCTGGTGAAGAAGCATCGCGAAGGGGAGTTAATCACCCGTTACATAGAAGCCAGTGCCGCCCAGGAAGCCGTCGATGTGTTGCTCTCGCTGGAAAATGAACCCGTGCTGGTAAATGGCTGGATTGACAAGCATATGAATCCGGAACTGGTCAATCGCATGAAGCAAACCATTCGGGCCAGACGGAAGCGCCATTTTAATGCGGAACACCAGCATACGCGCAAAAAATCGATCGATCTGGAATTTATTGTCTGGCAACGTCTGGCTGGTCTTGCGCAGCGTCGCGGTAAAACGCTTTCTGAAACGATTGTTCAGCTGATTGAAGATGCGGAAAACAAAGAGAAATACGCGAATAAAATGTCTTCTTTGAAGCATGATCTGCAGGCATTGCTGGGTAAGGAATAACTGACGAAGTCAGTTCAATTTACTAAAGGCGAAAAAAACCCCGCAGCTGCGGGGTTTTTCTACCAGACGAGAACTTAAGCCTGCGGCTGAGTTACAACGTCTTTGATGCCTTTAACTTCGATCTCTACGCGACGATCCGGAGCCAGGCAGTCGATCAGTGCAGCACGCTGTTTCACGTTGTCACAGGTGTTGCCAGTAACCGGGTTGGATTCGCCCATACCACGTGCGGAGATCTTGTCTGCCGGGATACCTTTGGAGATCAGGTAATCAACAACAGACTGAGCACGGCGCTCGGACAGACCCTGGTTGTAAGCGTCAGAACCGATGCGGTCAGTGTAACCCAGAACAACTACGGAACCGTCTTTCGGATCCAGGTTGCTCAGCTGGCTGTACAGCTGATCCAGAGCAGCCTGACCTTCCGGTTTCAGGGTTGCTTTGTTGAAGTTGAACAGAACGTCAGACTTCAGAGTGAAGTGCTTGGTCTGTACTTCCGGTGCCGGAGCTGGAGCCGGAGCAACTACCGGAGCTGCTTCGCCCTGACCGAAACGGTAGGAAACACCCAGGCTCAGCAGACCGTTGTCCGGACGAGTACCAATGGTGTTTGCGTCACCGATGTTGTTGGTCCACTGGTATTCCAGACGGGTAGCGATTTCAGGAGTGATCGCGTACTCAACACCACCTGCGAAAACCGGAGAAACGCCAGTGTCGTGGTCTTTAAAGGATGCGCCACCAGGTACGTTAGCCTTGGTGTCTGCACGCCATACCATACCACCCAGACGAGTGTAGATGTCCAGATCGTCAGTGATTGGGTAACCCAGTTTAGCGGTCAGCTGAACGCCCTGAGCTTTGTATGCGCCGTTGATGTTGTCGCCTTTGTACGGCATACGACCTAACCAGTCGTAACCCATTTCAAAGCCAACATACGGGTTAACCTGGTAACCACCAAAAGCACCTGCACCCAGTTGGTTTTCGTGGGTCGGACCATTGTTAGGAATAAAACCAGTGTCATGGTACTGGGACCAGCCCAGTTTAGCACCAGTGTACCAGGTGTTATCTTTCGGAGCGGCCTGCGCTACGGTAGCGAAACCAGCCAGTGCCACTGCAATCGCGATAGCTGTCTTTTTCATTTTTTGCGCCTCGTTATCATCCAAAATACGCCATGAATATCTCCAACGAGATAACACGGTTAAATCCTTCACCGGGGGATCTGCTCAATATTAACTCTACCGATATCTTCGGCTTATGCCGAGCACCCCTGGCGATGTAAAGTCTACAACGTAGTTGAAAACTTACAAGTGTGAACTCCGTCAGGCATATGAAAAAAAAGTCTTGTATAAGGTATGTTTAATCTTTTTTGTCAGCGACAATTTACAGAAGAAAATCGCGGAAACCGCTTCAGACAAGCCTCCGCAAGGAAAATTAATCACGACTGAAAGCATTGGCTGGACGACAAAAAAAGTTCCAGGATTAATCCTAAATTTACTTAATGATACAAATTAGAGTGAATTTTTAGCCCGGAAAGTTGTCTCGTGGCGTGAGAGGATGCACTTACCGGACGCATAATAAATCCCATAGCGTTACCTTCATTTGCCGCATCAACAAGTTCAGCATGCTCTTCTTCAGTTAAATCATCTGCCAACCAACCGATCACCACACTGTAATTGCCCGTACGTAAAGCGCGAACCATTGACTCCACGGTGTGGCAAGGGGAGAGCTGGCTAATCTGCATTACTTTCGTTAAGGGTAGCCCAGATGCCTGAACCCATTCCCGACTCAGTTTTTGTTGCGGTGTTAACCAGAGTTGCCAGCGCGATTGCTGACCGAGTTGCTGTAACAATGGCAACAGTAGAAGTTGCGTCATCATGGGCTGATCTTCGCGATAGACAACTTCACTGATAAGCCCGGCTGTAGTGTTTTCCGTAGAGACACGCGCAATTTTACTTGCTGCGGATGAGAACGACGAAGAACGATGTGCATAGCCTGAAGTGTACATAATCAATCCAGCCCCTGTGAGTTACTGTATGGATGTACAGTACATCCAGTGACAACAAAGATCAACCCTATTTTCGGAAAGAGCCTCGCAAATTTTGTCGTTGGTGACGGGAAAACATAAATTAATCTTGCCCCTTAAGAATAAGTTGCCTATTTTCGTAGTTAACGGATCCGTTAATGTGAATCATTCTTTTATGTTATGATTTTAAAAGGAATTTTATGAAAAGCCTCTCCTATAAGCGGATCTATAAATCACAAGAATACCTGGCAACGTTGGGCACAATTGAATACCGATCATTGTTTGGCAGTTACAGCCTGACCGTTGACGACACGGTGTTTGCGATGGTTTCTGATGGTGAGTTGTATCTTCGGGCTTGTGAGCAAAGTGCACAGTACTGTGTAAAACATCCGCCTGTCTGGCTGACATATAAAAAGTGTGGCCGATCCGTTACCCTCAATTACTATCGGGTTGATGAAAGTCTATGGCGAAATCAACTGAAGCTGGTGCGTCTGTCGAAATATTCTCTCGATGCAGCGCTGAAAGAGAAAAGCACGCGCAATACCCGGGAAAGACTGAAAGATTTGCCCAATATGTCTTTTCATCTGGAAGCGATTCTCGGGGAGGTGGGGATTAAGGATGTACGGGCGTTACGTATACTTGGGGCAAAAATGTGTTGGTTGCGACTGCGGCAGCAAAACAGTCTGGTGACAGAAAAGATTCTGTTTATGCTTGAAGGTGCCATTATCGGCATTCATGAAGCTGCGCTCCCGGTGGCACGCCGCCAGGAGCTTGCAGAATGGGCTGACTCTCTTACGCCGAAACAGGAGTTTCCTGCGGAACTTGAGTAATCTGGCGTTGCAGACGACCAATCTCAGGCAGTAATGCAATCAATAATCCAACTTGTTGTACGACCAGAGGTTCTTTGCTGTCTGCCCGTGGTTCAAGTTGCTGCATCCGCTGTTTCAGGCTAGCTAATGCCTCATTGACGCGTTCTTCATCAGCAGGTTGATGATGTAACGCGTCATCAACATAGCAAACTGCGTCATCAAGAAACGCCAGAATTTCAGGATTAGTTAACTGCTCCCGGTGAGCACCGAGGGCTGAGATATAGCTGGTAAACGTATGGTTAAGGCACAGCAACCGAAACGCGGCTTCGCGAATTTGCGGGGTAACGTTCGGCTCGCTGGACATATTTGATACCACCGACGCCAGCTCAGCATCACGGTTGTGTGCATCGCGGCGGGCAATACGATACGCCAGACGGTTATCACGCCCCTGATGGTATTGCTCCAGTATGGCATCGAGATACCGACAGTTGGCCTCTGTGGCGCGTTCGAGCATGCGCGGCAGATTGCGAAACTGCCAGTCAGGCCAGATGTAGCTCACTGCCGCCCACGCAATGGCACAACCAATCAGCGTATCGATTACGCGAGGTAACGCTACTTCAAAACCTTCACCCAGTAAGTTAAAACACAGTAGCACCAAAAGTGTGATGAACATCGTTGCATGAGCGTATTGCACGTTACGGAAGGCAAAAAAGAGCACGCCGGTAATAACCAGCAGCACCAGCTGCCCTTCCAGTGATGGCACAAACCACAGCACAGGAATGCCAATGGCGATACCTACCAGCGTACCAATAATCCTTAACTTCAGGCGGTGGCGCGTGGCGTTATAGTTTGGCTGGCAGACAAACAAACTTGTCAGCAAGATCCAATACCCGTGATGCATTCCGGTTATCTGAATGATGGCGTAGCCGAAGCACAACACCAGCGACATTCTTACCGCATGACGGAAGAGGGCGGATTCCGGCGTGAAGTGACGGCTAAGACGCAGCCAGATATCACTCAACCCGTGCGGGCTGTCATCAGCGAGCTCATTTTCGTCATTATTATGGGGTAGTGCCTGGGCCTGTTCTGATTCAATTGTTGCCAGTTGGGCATCAATGGCGCGTAAATTGTTCAGCAAAAATCCCAGTGTTTTGAGTAAATCGGCGGGTGCGCCGTTATCGCGCATCCGCTCCAGCGCAGCATCAATATGCGTAAAAGCGCGCTCAAAATGCGGATCATGTTGATAAGGCTGACGCAACAAAATACAGCGTGACAGTTGCTGGCACGCCTGGCCCTGCATCGACATCAGCCGCTGAAAACGGAACAGCACGTCGCTGTGGCGAAAATGTTCACGCAATGTTTGATACTGAATATGAGAAGAGCTGGCACGCTCGTGAATATCCTGTGCGACAAAGTAATAATGCAGCGTGCGACGCGTTCCCCGTTGACCACGATCGCCACGTAAGCGGGTCAGCAGCGAGAGTTTCGTCTGATTCAATGTCGCCATCAGCAGACCGTTGGCGAGAGCCAAATCGTACAGCGGTGCCTGGCTTTCATCTTCAATATCAGGATCAAACATGCGCGACTTGAGCTCAAGATAACGCGCCAGTTGTTCATAGCAACGCGCCAGGTTGTCCTGCAGCGGGCGGACCGGGAACAGCAGATGACCAATAAGTGTCAGGACGTTGTACCAGACGGCACCGGCCAGCAGATACATCGGCTGCTGATACCAGTGCTCATACAGTGATGTTCCCAACATAGTGTAAATGGCGATCAGCAATGCACCGAAGGCAATTGTTGCATAGCGTTGACCCAGACCGCCGAGCAAAATGAAGCCGCTGGTAGAGAGCGTTAAGCCAATCGCAAATAGCCAGGGCCAGGGAAACAGCAATTCTACTGAGGCCGAGGCGATAAAAAAGCAGAACAGCGTAATGATGAGGTTACGCAAACGTCCCGCCAGTCGGTCATCGAGATCGGTCAGCGCCGCTGCCACCATCCCCAGCGTTAGCGGAATCGTCAGTTTTACATCACCCAGCCACCACGGAAACGCTGTGGTTCCACAAAGTGCAATAAAAATACGCGCGTAATACAGCCAGGCGCTGTTCCAGGTATAGCGTTTGAGCAAAGGACTTAGCATAAAGGCCATATTAGTGGATTATTCAAAACGACGACGTGCATTGGCTTCACGCGCAGCTTGCGCTGTTTCTACCGATACCACGCGACGACCAACCGGCCATAGTGCAATAGCGGCAATTTTAAAGTTCGCAATGCCGACAGGAATGCCAATGATTGAAATACATTGTGCGATGCCCGTTGCAATGTGCATCAGGCATAACCACCAGCCAAAGAAAATCAGCCAGAAAATATTCAATACCGTACCGCCAGTATTCAGCAGCACATTTTTGCCAGCCGGGTTCAGTTCATCGACATGAATAGCTTCATTGCCATAAGGCACCAGAGACAGTTTAGTGATCTCCCAGCAGGATCGTGTCAGCGGTAAGGTAAAAATCAGCACAATACTGACCAGAGTCGCCAACAGCCAGCCCAGAGTGGTGGCAAATCCGCCAAGCACAAAGTTCAGAATGTTCAAAACGGTACGCATAAAACCTCGCTTTACTGTGGTTTTCAGTAATGGGCGGCAATTGTAACGTTTTTTTGGGCTGGAGCACGTTTTCTCTGACGGTTACACTGATAAGAAATAATTTCGTGTGGATCTACAGAGTCATGGAACTGAAAGCGACAACGCTTGGAAAACGTCTGGCACAGCACCCTTACGATCGGGCGGTGATCCTCAATGCCGGGATTAAAGTCTCCGGCGATCGCCACGAATACCTTATTCCTTTCAATCAATTACTGGCGATTCACTGTAAGCGCGGTCTGGTATGGGGCGAGCTGGAATTTGTACTGCCGGACGAAAAAGTGGTGCGTCTGCACGGCACCGAATGGGGCGAGACCCAGCGTTTTTACCATCATCTTGATGCTCACTGGCGGCGGTGGAGTGGCGAGATGAGCGAAATTGCGTCTGGTGTTTTACGCCAGCAACTGGATTTGATTGCCACGCGCACTGGAGAAAATAAATGGCTGACGCGTGAGCAAACCTCTGGCGTTCAGCAACAAATCCGCCAGGCTTTGTCGGCGTTGCCGTTGCCGGTTAACCGACTGGAAGAATTCGATAACTGCCGTGAGGCGTGGCGTAAATGTCAGGCCTGGTTGAAAGATATTGAAAGCGCTCGGTTGCAGCATAACCAGGCGTATACCGAAGCCATGCTTACCGAGTATGCGGATTTTTTCCGCCAGGTCGAGTCTTCACCGCTGAATCCGGCGCAGGCCCGGGCAGTCGTTAATGGCGAGCATTCTCTGTTAGTGCTGGCAGGTGCAGGAAGCGGAAAAACGTCGGTGCTGGTGGCCCGTGCAGGCTGGTTGCTGGCGCGTGGTGAAGCGTCCCCTGAGCAAATTTTATTGCTGGCGTTTGGTCGCAAAGCCGCTGAAGAGATGGACGAGCGTATTCGCGAACGGCTACATACCGAAGACATTACCGCACGCACGTTTCATGCTCTGGCGCTGCATATTATTCAGCAGGGCAGCAAAAAAGTTCCGATAGTCAGTAAACTGGAAAATGATACCGCTGCCCGTCATGAACTCTTTATTGCTGAGTGGCGCAAGCAATGCAGCGAAAAGAAAGCGCAGGCGAAGGGCTGGCGGCAATGGCTGACGGAAGAAATGCAGTGGTCAGTGCCAGAAGGTAACTTCTGGGATGATGAAAAATTACAGCGTCGTCTTGCCTCACGCCTCGATCGTTGGGTAAGTCTGATGCGGATGCACGGTGGTGCACAGGCAGAAATGATTGCCAGTGCACCCGAAGAGATTCGCGATCTGTTCAGTAAACGTATCAAGTTGATGGCCCCGTTATTAAAAGCCTGGAAAGGTGCGCTGAAGGCAGAAAACGCTGTCGATTTTTCGGGCCTTATTCATCAGGCGATTGTGATTCTGGAGAAAGGTCGCTTTATCAGCCCGTGGAAGCATATTCTGGTTGATGAATTTCAGGATATCTCGCCGCAGCGGGCAGCGTTGTTAGCGGCATTACGCAAGCAAAACAGTCAGACGACGTTGTTCGCCGTTGGTGATGACTGGCAGGCGATTTACCGATTCAGCGGTGCGCAAATGTCGCTCACCACCGCTTTCCATGAAAACTTTGGTGAAGGCGATCGCTGTGATTTAGACACGACTTACCGTTTTAACAGTCGTATCGGTGAGGTGGCAAACCGGTTTATTCAGCAGAACCCAGGCCAGTTGAAAAAGCCGCTAAACAGCTTAACCAATGGAGACAAAAAAGCCGTCACGTTATTGGATGAGAGTCAACTTGACGCTTTGCTGGATAAGCTCTCTGGTTATGCCAAACCGGAAGAGCGCATTCTGATCCTGGCGCGTTACCATCACATGAGGCCTGCCAGCCTGGAAAAAGCGGCAACACGCTGGCCGAAGTTGCAAATCGACTTTATGACCATTCATGCCAGCAAAGGGCAACAGGCGGATTACGTCATCATCGTTGGCTTGCAGGAGGGAAGTGATGGTTTTCCGGCTGCGGCGCGGGAATCGATTATGGAAGAGGCGCTACTGCCACCGGTTGAGGATTTCCCGGACGCGGAAGAACGGCGGTTAATGTACGTGGCGCTGACCCGGGCACGCCATCGGGTATGGGCACTGTTTAACAAAGAGAATCCCTCTCCCTTTGTGGAAATACTGAAAAATCTGGATGTGCCGGTGGCGAGAAAACCGTAAGAAACAGGTGGCGTTTGCCACCTGTGCAATATTACTTCAGACGGTCCGCGAGATAACGCTGATAATCGGGGATCAGAATATCGACCGCGTCGTTGAAATGCGGCGACTGGATTATGAAGTCTGCCGTTGCCACGTTGGTGGCGACCGGAATGTTCCATACCGTCGCCAGACGCAGCAAGGCTTTCACGTCAGGATCGTGCGGCACGGCATTTAGTGGATCCCAGAAGAAAATCAATACATCAATTTTCCCTTCTGAGATCAATGCGCCAACCTGCTGGTCACCCCCCATTGGGCCACTCAACATCGCGTTGACGTTCATGCCGGTCGCGCGGGAAATTAAGTTACCGGTAGTGCCTGTTGCATACAGTACGTGTTGTTCCAGTAACGGTTGATGCCGTTCCACCCAGCTCATCAGCATTTGTTTGCAGTGATCGTGTGCCACCAGCGCAATATGTTTCCGCGCAGGTAAAGTGCGAGTCGTCAGTTCCATAATGTACATCCGTAGTTAACTTTCCTACAGATTACTGTAAGCACTTATCGCTGCAAGATAAAGACCGAAAAAGCCTGCGCACAGGCACAAAAATCTCAGGAAGATGGTTGTTTTTCCGCCCACTGCAGGAAAGTATTTCGCGTTTGTGGGTCAGCCAGTTTAAACCAATACTTCAGCCGTTGTTCTGTGAGCACCTGAGACTGCGGTGGAATAGCATCCAGCTCGGAAACACCCGAAAGCAGCGTACTGTCATCTGCCATCATCGTGGCAAATTGCGGTAGTGAAGCGCGTTTCGCGGATTTGTTATAGCGTTCAACCTCGACCTCATAATCAATCGTTTTTGCCGTTGAGGTAATGGCGAGAATATCCAGCTTTACCGGAATCGGCGTCGCATCGCCATCCAACAATTCAAGGCGCGGCGCGGCATCAAAATGGTTAGCTTCCCGCTCATTCTCCAGGCGAGGCAGGCGAAAATTGACCTGGTTGATGAGCTGGGTATTAAAACTGACCACCAGCGGTGGGGAGATATACAGCCGTTCTTCACTATTGGAAAGATGAATCGTCTTCTCAACGCGAAACACTAACTGATGCGGTCCATTATCCAGTTCAATGCTGTCCGCACCGCGCAGCAGAGAGCTGGAAACCTTCTTGCCGTCGAGTACCAGAAGATCGACATCGGTTGAAAGCCGCAGCGTGGTGGCAAAAACGGATACCGGCAAACATAATGCAATCAAGGTGGTCACGATGCCGGTTTTCATAGGTAGCTCCTGTCAAAAGACCGCCCGAATAATAATGTGTCAAAATTTTTCTTTAATCATACTTACTAACATATAGACATATTTCCCGCTTTTGCTCTCATTCATTCGTATTAGCTGCATGGTTGGCATGTCGGCTTTGTCGTACACTTTGTTAAACAGTCTGGAGGAAATAATGAAAGAAACCGATATTGCAGGCATTTTAACGTCCACTCACACCATTGCGCTGGTGGGGGCAAGCGACAAACCCGATCGTCCCAGCTATCGCGTGATGAAATATCTACTCGACCAGGGGTATCACGTCATTCCGGTTTCGCCAAAAGTTGCCGGCAAAACGCTGCTGGGCCAGCAGGGGTATGGCACGCTGGCAGACGTTCCGGAAAAGGTCGATATGGTCGATGTTTTCCGTAATTCAGAAGCGGCGTGGGGCGTGGCACAGGAAGCTATTGCCATTGGCGCGAAAACCCTCTGGATGCAACTGGGGGTGATTAATGAGCAAGCGGCAGTACTGGCACGGGATGCCGGGTTAAATGTGGTGATGGATCGCTGCCCGGCTATTGAGATCCCTCGCCTGGGCCTGGCCAAATAAAAAATCCCCGGAAGGCAAAAACCTTCCGGGGATTCGTTCAGGGATTAGTTACGCAGACGCGGGGCCTGGAGTTGTTTGCGGATGGTCTGCGCCAGCTCATCCATGGATGGCTGTTCAGGATGTTCATCCTGCAATTCGCTACTTAGCTGGGCTTCAGCCAGGTAGGTATGAACCGGTAGGCCGTTATCGTCCTCCATCACCACGTGATACCACGGAGCGGCGCGAAGCTCGTCATTCACCGCCAGCTCATCAGGCGACGGTTCAGAGAGCGAATAAACCGGGTCGATATCCACGACCACTCCGAGATAACCTAACAGGGAATGGCGGACCTGCTGGCCGATACCGAATTTGCTGGCAATCATAGTCACCTCCCGGGAAATCTTTACCTTTGATATAAGGGTAAAATTCCACATTTCAAGTTACATGACGCGACAGGCAAACCCTTTCAGATATAGCCCTTCCGGGTAGGTAGCGATCACCGGATGATCGGCTGCCTGACGGAACTGCTCTATAAATTGTACATCACGGCCGGCATCAATTGCGGCATCCGCGATGATTTTCTGAAATAAATCGCTGGTCATCAGACCGGAACAGGAGAAAGTCAGGAGAATACCGCCTTCATTCAGCAACTGAATCGCCAGCATGTTGATATCTTTATAGCCACGACACGCGCCCATCAACTGGCTTTTATTCTCAACAAACTTCGGCGGGTCCATCACGATAACGTCAAATTTTTCACCGCGATCGCGATAAGTACGCAGCAATTTAAAGACATCATCACGGACAAACTCAGCCTTGCTCAGATCCAGTTTGTTCAGCTCAACGTTCTGCCGTGCAATATCCAGCGCTTCCTGGGAGGTATCAACGCTGACAACCTGGCTGCAACCGCCCATCAGTGCCGATACGGCGAAACCACCGGTATAGGAGAAACAGTTCAGCACACGTTTATTTTCAACGTAGCGGCGGGTAGCCAGGCGGCTATCACGCTGGTCCAGGTAGTAGCCCGTTTTGTGTCCGTGCTGAATATCCACCAGCAGTTTCATGCCGTGTTCTTCAATCGGCAGCAGGGCAGGTGGCAACTCGCCGGTGACGAGGCCCTGGGTCAGCTCCATCCCTTCTTTTTTACGTACCGCAACATCGCTGCGATCGTAAATCGCACATTCCGGGTACAGCGTTTGCAGGGCACTAATTAATGCCGCGCGCTGATATTCTGCGCCAGCACTCAGCAGTTGCAGCACCAGAAAATTACCGAAACGATCGATAGTAATACCCGGCAGGCCATCAGATTCTCCGGCGATTAAACGATAGCTGTCGAGGCCATCTTTTTGCGCCAGCCAGTCACGCCATTTTTGTGCTTGTTGCAAACGGCGGGAAAAAAAAGCAATGTCGATAGACTCAGACGGGTCAAACGTCCAGACGCGCGCCCGGATTTGCGAAGCTGGCGAATAAGCGCCGCGTGCTAACCATTTTCCCTGATGATCAACAATATCGATGGTTTCACCGAGGCTGGCTTTACCTTCCATGCGGGCAACGGCCCCGGAAAAGACCCACGGATGGCGACGAAGTAATGATTTTTCGCGCCCTTTGGCTAACACTAAACGTACACTCATAATTTACTTTTCTGTCGATGCAAAGAAATGGGCGTCATTGTCCGGAGTTTTCCATGGATTTGCAACGCGTCCATTAAGGATAAGGAGAGCAGCAATGTCGAAAGTCTGCATAATTGCCTGGGTTTACGGGCGAGTTCAGGGCGTAGGATTTCGCTACACCACACAGTACGAAGCGAAAAGACTGGGTTTAACCGGGTACGCCAAAAATCTTGACGATGGCAGCGTGGAAGTGGTTGCTTGCGGTGAAGAAGGGCAGGTGGAAAAATTAATGCAGTGGTTAAAGAGTGGCGGCCCGCGTTCTGCGCGTGTAGAACGGGTGCTCAGCGAGCCGCATCATCCCTCGGGGGAATTAACCGATTTTCGTATCCGTTAAATACATTTTACCGGTTTTGGCAGGCCAGCAATTTTGGTGGCTTGCTTAGCCGGACCTTTCGGAAACAGTCGGTATAAATAGCGGCTGTTACCTTTTTCTTCGCCAAATTTATTCGCCATCGCTTTTACCAGCATACGAATCGCCGGAGAAGTATTGAATTCCAGATAGAAATCACGCACAAAACGCACCACTTCCCAGTGTTCCGGTGACAGCGAAATCCCTTCGTTCTCTGCAATCACCACAGCCAGCGGCTCACTCCACTGGCTGCTTTCTTTGAGATAGCCTTCGGTATCCGTTTCTATCTCTTTACCTTCGAAGATCAGCATAATTATTACTACCTTAATCAGACTGGCGGCAGTGTAACAAAAAACAAAGCCCCGCATAAAGCGAGGCTATGAAAGTGTTAGCGGGTGAGATTAATCGCGGCTAGCGAAGCCCAGAATGCTCAGCAGGCTGACGAAGATGTTGTACAGCGAAACATACAGGCTAACCGTGGCACGAATATAGTTCGTCTCACCGCCATGAATGATGTTGCTGGTTTCAAACAAGATAGCGCCAGAGGAGATCAGAATGAAGACCGCGCTGATCGCCAGATGCAGAGCAGGCAGCTGCAGGAAGATATTCGCAACCATACCAATCAGCACCACCACAATACCCGCCATCAGCATACCGCCGAGGAACGACATATCTTTGCGGGTGGTCAGCACATATGCAGAGCAGCAGAAGAACACTAACGCCGTTCCGCCCAGTGCCATAGCGATTACGTCACCCATTCCGGCAGACAGATAGGTGTTCAGAATAGGTCCGAGGATATAACCCAGAAAACCGGTAAAGGCGAATGCGGAGATAATCCCGGTCGGCTTATTCGCCGTTTTATAGGTCAGGAACATCAAACCATACATACCCACCAGCGTCAGAATCAGACCCGGAGATGGCAGCATCAGCACCGTACTGGCAGTTGCGGTAATCGCCGAAAAGGCCAGCGTCAGGCTCAGCAGAAAATAGGTATTACGCAGCACCTTATGGGTGCTAAGCAGTGATGTACGGTCATGTGAAGAACTAACAATACGATCCATTGAGTCACTCTCTATGACAGATGTAATTAATTAAGCAGCATAATGATAATGCGTAAGGGCACCCAGAAGTTTTACCCATCTTTACGCATTTGATCTGGAACAGGTTTAACAGCGGATTATCAGGTCATTAAGCAAATATAACGCCCTGAGAATTTCGACAGGCAAAAGAAAAAGGGGTTAGCATTTAGCTAACCCCTTATCTTATTTGGCGGAAGCGCAGTCCGCCAAATTAATGTCCTAGAATGTCAGAAGCGGTCCATTTTTATCATTAATAAACAATATGTTGTCAAAATAGATTGTTCGAGGACGTCTTGCTATATCCGAAAAAATCTGACATTTTATGCAGTACCTTATGCATGGCGGTTTGTATGACAGGATTTTACTATGCCAAAAAAAGCAAAAGAACTCACCGGACTGGCAGTTGCTAAGTTAAAAAAAGAAGGCTCTTTTGCCGTCGGGGGCGTTGACGGCCTGTATCTTCGAAACAGAGGTCAGTCGCGTTCATGGGTGCTTTGCGTTGCTATGGGGGTAAGAGTTAATGCTCTAGGAAGAACTGTTCCGAGACGTTTGTATATGGGCCTTGGCCCCTACCCTGAAGTTTCATTAGCAGAAGCGCGTGACAAAGCTCGTGACCTGCGTAAACAAATCCGTAATGGCATTGACCCCCTTGCAGAAAAACACGCCCATAAAGCGCATCAGGAACGTCTGGCGCACAAGAACAAAACCTTTGCTAGCTGTGCTGAAGACGTTATCGCAATTAAGAGCAAAGAGCTAAAGAACCAGAAACACATTGCTCAATGGCGATCCACTCTGGAAACCTATGCTTATCCCGTCATTGGTCAAAAGCCGATTGCTAAGATTACTAAAGTTGATCTGCTAGCCATACTTGAACCAATCTGGTTAACAAAAAACGAAACTGCCAGCCGTCTTCGTGGTCGCATAGAAGCGATCATCGATTACGCAAAAGCGAAAGAATTCTTTGAAGGTGATAACCCTGCTGCATGGAAAGGTATGCTTAAGCCCCTTTTACCGATGCCAAGTAAGGTTCAGACCCAAAAACATCATGCTGCATTATCCTACAGCGAGATCTGTTCGTTCATGACCGAACTGCGTAAACGAGCTGGCATTGCGGCACGAGCACTTGAGTTTTCAATACTGACAGTTTCGCGCTCTGGTGAAGTCCGTGGCGCTGAATGGTCAGAAATAGATATGAAGAACAAAACTTGGACCATCCCAGCCAGTAGAATGAAAGCCAGCAAAGAACATAGGGTTCCACTGCCTGATGCAGCAGTTGCCCTGTTAAAGGATTTACCACGCTTCAAGGACAATAACCTTGTGTTCCCTGCCCCGCGTGGTGGGCAACTATCTGATATGTCATTATTGGCTGTATTGAAACGAATGGGGCACAGTGGTTTGACACAGCATGGATTCAGGTCAACTTTCCGTGATTGGGCTGGTGAAACCACAGACCATCAGCGTGAGGTAATTGAACATGCATTAGCTCACCAGTTGGCAGATAAGGCCGAGGCAGCTTATCAGCGTGGAACCTTATGGCCTAAGCGTATATTGTTGATGGAAGACTGGACCGAATATTGCTTAAGAAACAATAGTACGGAAAAGTAAATGAAAAATGTTTTTTGTAGCCAGCATAGTTTGTTTAAGGATAATCTCTTCGTTACTTAAAGTATCATGTATAATAAAACACTATAAAGTAAAAAGACAAAATACCCTTAAATAGAGCACGCCGTATTAAGGATAAAAGTGCGTAGCCATACCTTCTATTGATTCGAAATAGGGAGAACGCAAACACGAAATGAAAGAACAGAATAGCGCATTAAAATGTAAAATATTATATAAAATGGTTCCATATTTAAAAAAGAAGAATACACAGAATCAGCAGGCAATGTTTTTTCGGAAGGTCATCCATGACCTTTATATAAAGTAAAATTAACTCCTTAACTTACAGGATTGTTTTTGATGGCATAGTTCCAGCCATTTCTATTGAGCTGCTTTATTTGGTTTACAATACAATCAACAAGGCAATTTATAATTATATCCCCTTTTTCTTTTGTTGCATATGAGGGTGCACCTGTAGCGCCTGTCATGCTTATTTCAGAGATATCCCAGATATAAGTGACTCCATAATTATCAAAAACATCTTCAGGAATTTGTTCTACGGCATCCTCCAGATGAACCAAATCAGGTCTGACAGCCATAACAGCAGACGTTTCCCCTTCTCCTCCATGACCTAATCCGGTACCACTCCAGCTTTCAAAAAAACCATCTCCAAGTTTTTTTCCAACCATATCCCACCATGCAGGAATGAATACGATACTAACATTTCTATTTTTCTCTTTGACATTTCTTGCAGCTATTTCAATAGCAGGAATATTTCCATCATGACCATTGATGATAAATATTCTTTTGATACCATGATGGAGAAGACTATTAAATATATCCTCAGCAAGCATAATATTAGTTTCAAAACGAATAGATATAGCCATTGGATATGAATTATAATGCAGTGATGTACCAAAAGGCGTACAAGGAACTACTATCGTTTTATCTAATTGTACTGCGACTCTTCTGGCAACCTCCTCAGGAACAAAATAATCAGGCCCAAGAGGAAGATGGTCAGCATGATTTTCACAGCTTCCAAAACTAACAATAGCAACAACATCTTCATTACAACTCAATAGCTGTCGGATTTCTTTACCAGTGAATTCGTTAAGCATCACTTTTTTCATTTTACGCCCTATTTTTAACAAAATAATAGATTGATATTAATGCTATCCAAGAAAATCCAGCGGCTAAGGAAATCCAACCACCGGGAGTGAATGCCTGACCAAACATGACGCATAAAAGACATAATATTGAGAGTGGCCTTATGATAGAAGCAAAAGGTGTTTTATATTTAATTAAACCTTTCTGCTCATTTATAGACCTCATCTTTTTATGAGATAATGAAATCATCAACCATGAAAAAATAAATCCAAAACCTGAAATGCTAGCCAATATCGTATAAGCCTGCGGCGATAATATTGCTATAATCGCACCGACAAATAGCATCAAACTACCAACTAATATAGCATTGTTTGGTGTTTTATGTTTAGGATGAATCTTGGCAAAAACTTTAGGTAAGTGTCCATCCTCAGCCAGAGAGTGTAACATTCTCGACGTCGCATATACACCAGTGTCAATACAAGATAGTGCAGCAGTGAGTACAACAAAATTCATAATGTTTTTTGCCACCGGCCCTGACAAAACACCAAAAGCATCAACATACGGGCTGGAACTTACTCCTGCGTCCTGCCAAGGAATAACACAAAGTAAGAGAGATATAGAGAGGACATAGAGAATTAATATCCTAATTACAGTGCCTTTAATTGTTTTAGGTATGTCTTTCTCTGGATTTTCACTTTCTCCTGCAGCAGTTCCTATCGCTTCAGTCCCTCCAAAAGAGAATATCACCATGAGCATTGAGGCAACAAACCCAGAAACACCAAACGCAAAAAAACCTGACTCAGATCCTGAAAAATTATGCACGCTAACATTTGGTTTAAAACCAAGAGCATAAGCTGCTATTATTATAAAAAGAACCAAGGCTACAATTTTAACCAAGCTTAACCAAAACTCTACTTCCCCAAAGAAATGTACTCCAACCATGTTCACTATTGTAATAGCAAAGGCAATTATCAAGCAAAAAGCCCATATAGGAATTTCGGGGAACCATATATTTAAAAAAGTACCAGCAGCAATAGCCTCTGAAGCGGGACCAATCAAGAATGCGAACCAATATGTCAATCCTGTTAAATATCCGAAATAAGGGCCAAAAGCATCTTTAGCATATACCTGAAATGAGCCAGAAACAGGATTTGCAACTGCCATTTCCGCCAGCATCATCATGATAAATAGCGTTATTATGCCGCCAAACAAATATGCAAGAACAACACTTGGCCCTGTTAGAGATATTGCACCTCCAGCCCCAAGAAAAAAACCTGCACCTATAACACCGCCAATTGATATCATTGTCAGATGTCTGGGTTTAAGACTTCGATTCAGTTCCATATATTACCCTGTTATTTAGTTGTAAATTTCATTTTTTAATTCAAATCCAAAAATTCTATAAACATAAAGCTACCATTCATCAGAATAGTCTTATTTTAGATATCTTCTGGTATGGTTTTAATTCAATAACATAATTAATTTTTAAATGCAATACACGCAAAGACTATTGAATATCAAATCACGCAGGAAAAAGAAGTACAATAAAAATCATTATTGTTTACATTTAAACAAATTAATAACAGCCAGAACTTAATAATTAAACCTTTTCAAATGTTAGATAAGTTGATTGGAATTAACATGATTATCAGCAATTCATTCTATTTTCCTGATATAAGATACTTACTGACTGATCAGATGGAGAAAGTACGTTCAGTTATGCCGGAAAGATTCACAACACCATTTGGCACAACCAATTTTGCAGTCTTTGATGTTTTAAACTTAGTGAATGGAATTATCATTAAAGGTTGGGATTTATTGTAGTAAAATGGGTATTTCACGCAATAACTGAAAAATATACCAAAAGACAGATAACAACTGAATAAAGTAGTAGGAAAGCATTTTACTGTATAATTTATAAATTTAATCCTCCTTAGCAAAAATGCCTAGAGGATTAAACTAAGGGCCTGACGCTTTATTTATAGCAATATGGAGTGTTATATTTTAGATTATCAGAGGGAAACATATGTCAATATGCTGCATATGATAGTCATATCAATATTTGATAACAAAATAAACACATAACAAGAAAATAAAAATTATCAGACCATAGAAAAAGTCAATTTAAAAAATGTTTATTTGGGGTGGCTAACCCCCTGCCATCAATAAAAAAAACTATAAAAAGATTAACTATTTAATCTATGCAAGTAATCCAACATGATTGAGTAGAACTACCATTATAACCAACCATATCGAGGTACCATGTATTTCCAGCCGGATACGCATGACAGGTTCCGTTATCACCAGCACTCATTATACCTGAAACCATACAGAACCTATGAATTCCCGCTAATGTGTAAGTTACTCCCGATGTACTTTTTGTAGTGAATTTACCAAGTTGTGATACTATTCCGCCTCCTGATTCTGCCCATATTCCATTAACACATGATAACATGAATCCATTACTATCTCTGGCATAGGTCCCAACGCCTTCATTTACTCCAGTACAACTGGTTCCAACTGTCTTAACATTCAATACATGCAATTTATTACCATACAAATCACCATTTACTGACTTTATATCTCCTGATGCCTGAATCCATCCCGCCTGATCATTTGGGATACCAAAATTACCAACCATTAAAGATGATCCCATTGTTGCACCATACACCAGAGCAAGGTTTTGTCCCTCAAGATTACCATTCGCATGAATTTTATTTCCGACTATATCATTCCATAAAAAAAGTGGCGCGTTAACAGTTGTTGCTCCATTTATATTCACTGTACCTTTCAGGCTACTACTCCCATTAACAGTCAGATTACCACCTAATGTCCGGTCTCCAGCTGCTGTTATATTTTTAATGTTATTGATATTATTTCCTCCCAAGTTCAGATCGCCAGTCATCGGTAGTGTTCCATCACGGCGTAGGTAAACTGAATACATTGCAGAATCGTATCCTACACGATACGCAAGTAACCCTGTATTACTGATATTATTGAATACACTGGAACTCTCAGACCATTCTCCCTGAAATCCAGACGCAACCGTTGGTGATTGTGTCATTCCACTATCAATCCCAGCCTCTTGCATCGCTTTACCCAATAAATCATATCTTATTTTTCCACCTTCACTCCACGGCGTGGTTGTAGTGATTAATCCATTAACAATATAATTGGGCGAAGTCCCGGTTCTTAATAAAATTATTGAATAGGATGATTTATTTATATTCATCCCATTAAAAGATACAGGTAGCAGCCCCTCATTGATAAGTGTCTGATATGTAATCAGACATGATGTAGCACTGCATGTTCTTGGCCCCGGATCATTTCCTGAGCCTGTAGATGTTGTTAATGTTGATAGTTTATCATATCTAATATTGATATAACTATTAACTGCTTGCCCCAACTTTTTAATTTGAGCACCAGCCGCTTTAGCGACCATGTTTTCTTGATCACTTTTCAAACTCTGAAATTTTATTAACCCTATTGCTGTTCCTATTGATAGAACAAGTATTAACTCAAGCAAAGAAAATCATTTTTTATTCATACTATCACCTTATAAATTTGATATCACTAATTGTAAATTATACTATTGATTATATTTGTCAAATAACTCACAAAGAATAAGCAAAGGAATACACTATGAATGAAAACACAACTGTAATACTACCCTTTAATATTTATAGTCATAAAACAGATAAAGAACTATTAATCATAGGATTAAAATGCCATGAAGAAATTCAAAAAATAATTTCATCGTCGTTTAAAAATAATACTTTTGACATAAAGATTATTAAAAACACTGGAATTATTCTTTCAGCATCAAACTATGATTTCAGTTTTGATTTAAAAAAACACCTTGGAAAAGTTACTAAAAGAGAGTCACAAAAACCTAACCTTTTGACATTCACTTTTATCGATAAGGATGGAAAACTTTTAGGTGGAAATCTGAAATTTATACATATTTATTTCGATCTAACGTATACCTTAACTCGCGAGAATATGCACAAATACTAGTACCACTGAAACTGAACAAACAGAAAACGCCTAATCAGGATAAGATTCGGTGGTGAACTCGTAGCTTATGGTATCATGGTATGCTTTATATCGCCCGAGCAGCAGCTTAAGAGTCTAGTAAGTTCATAACAGAAGCTCTTGAAGCGACATTAGCTCACTTAAAGAAACATGAAAGCATCGCCGAATACAACCATGCTCAATACCTTGCTGAAAGAACGAATTAAATGCAGTGGTAGGCGGATTACGTTCAAGCACAGAAATATAAATAATTTCTACTTGATAAATAACAAGCTTCTCAGTTAAATTATATGGAGGGCTTAATAAAACTGAGTAACCTTGAGAAAAAACATGAATAAAAATAAATACATGAGAGCAATTGACCATTTAGTGACAAACATTTGCTCTGAGGATGAAATAGTTTCTTTACTCAAATGCATTGAAGACTATTTCGGATATGATTGGTTAAAAGAAAAAGGAAAACATAAATTACAGATATTATGGCAACGAAGGGATACCTTGTCTACCAATGAACTTTTCGCCATAGGTAAAGCTATAAAATCACTAAAACTAGAACATGAAGTTTGGTTAAAAAAAACCATCACTAATATCAAAAAGCAACCTGATGGCGCACATGGATACATTACCGAAATAATTTTAGCCGCAAGCATAACTGCAGACAAATCAAAAACGACTCCTGCTCCAGCTAATAAACCGGGCTTTGATGTATCTCTGAGCGGAGACAATGGAAAAAAAATTCTTATCTCAGTAAAGAATCATGATATATCAAAGCATTATAAAGATTTTTTGAAGTATAGCGAAAGCATTCGAGAAAAATTTATTTCAATAATTAACACCTTAAATATCTCAGCAAGGCTTGTTGTTTTTTTCCTAAAACCAATATCTAAAGAATTATACAAAGAATGCATTTTGATGATGCATTTTAAGATAAAAGGATATTGTGAACTACACTCTATAGATGGTGTTGTAAATATTAGAGTCATACCATTTAATGAATTCAATGAAAAATCAGTATTGACGGGAACAGATTTATGCATTATTACAGCGCCTTATCATAAAAATGAACATCTTGGTTTTAAAAGCAAGCTGAATCATGCAAGTGAAAATATGAAAAAGCATCTTCCCAAAAATGCTGACACATTACGTATGCTTTATATGAGATTACATCATGCTGCAGATATTAAGTTATTAGGTCAGATTGCCGACCAGATGATATTGTCAGATAAAAACTGTGGTTTTGATCAGGTAATGTTAGTTCAACCCTCTGTTGCGAGAACCTTAGAAGGACGATCATCTATACATACCTGTATTTATTTCTCACAACCAACATCAGAGAAAAATATTCTCGATATCTATAAAGATATTGGACGGATACACTATGAGTTTCCGGTTGGATACTTTAGTAATTCGCCTTCAAATTTAATACTCATGGATGAAAACAAATCCGGTGTCGAGTTAAAACAAAGTTATATATATCAAAGAGGAACCATCCGGATAATGGCTGAATACAAAAATGATGGTTCATACATAGGTGGTTTATCATCCCCAGCAAGTGGTGTACATGTTGTCTCATGTTTTAATATTGATGGGAAAATTTTCACTCTGGGTGCCATAAACCCTGAACATGAGGAGTTACTGTTAATTTGATATTAAAACATCGAAGAAGACTAAACTGATATTATTTGACGAGTTTTAATTACCCCCTCCCAATGTCATCTTTGTAAAAGGGGGTTTAATTTGATTCCAATAGTCTAATCAAAAAATTCATACTCATTATATTTCAGTGTTATTTATAACAACCTAATAGGATTTTATAAAGTAGATATTATCAAATACTCATTTCCTGTCGCGGTTTACTATAAAAGAGCCGGAGATAGATAATAGCATTTTCGTTTCTAACTTATTCATAAGATTATATATGTCCAGCTAACGAATATAATTATATAGCGGTTTTTCACAGCTATAGGCACTTCACTTCTGTCTCCCAATCATATCCTCAAGAAATCTTTTGCCTAGTAATTTTAATCTTGCTTTATCTTCAGCACTGATACTCGATGAATGTAATATGAGTCCAAGTATAAACTCTTTATCCACCTCTTCTACTTTACAGCCCACAGCTTTAGCCACTTCCGCACCAAGGATGATCTTCAGACGTGTCTCAGCACTCTTCGATAAGGATTTCTCTTTTGTCTTAAGGCGATTCAGTCGCATCTGCGCTGATGCTATTTTTTGCTTAATTGTTTTTTCTATTCGATGTTTTCTGCTTTTCTCATTACCTTCAAGAACATCTCCCTTTTTACTCATTATAACTCCTCCCTTGTTTCCATTCATTCATATAAAATGAAAGAAGTATATAAAAAACATCATCATTTCCATTATCAACGGTATGCCAGAACAACTTGCCGGGGAAGAAACCGATTAAGTTCGTCATTGACGAGTTTTCTTCGAGATACATGAGTGAATACAGGAAAGCATCCAAAGATACGCAAAATTTATAATAAGCAGGGAAAGATACACAGTCATGGCGGTCGAGGAAGTAATCCATAAAACAGCAAAAATAAAATAGCTCATCGTCAAAGTTATCATTGTTGATTTGTATTCGTTTTTCAAATCCAGTAAACGATTTTTTCATCTCCGCAATCTTATTGAAATCAAGCCCCATGAAGTTAATGTATTTATGTGTCATTTATTTTTCCTTTTGTTATTTAACTATTACACCTTGCAATACAATTAAAAAATGAAAAGGTCAAATAATATGTCAATGACGTGTTATAAATAATTATCCAGCAGTGCAAGATTTTTTTTAACAACCAGCCTGCTGACTGGCCTGCCCTTTTAATGCAGTGGATGAGCAGGCGCAACAGAGCTTTCTGGCAACGCCACTGACACGATCACCCCGATGTAACATCAGCATGGAAGTCAATCTATGACATGATTTTTATCATGCTTTTTATTGTTCAATTTCTGCATCAGGCGTCGGTCAGTACAAGGAATTGGTGTTATGATTAGCATCACTCAGTTCTGTTGGTGATTTGGCGATTAATCAGATCGTACAATCCGAACTGAGTTCCCTTCAACTTTAATATAAGGTAAATAAGCATGAATCATGATATAATACCAGTTAGGGTTTGTGTGTTTGATGATATATCAATTACATCTTACCCTATAAAAAGCAATTATAATGCGCATGAAGCTTATCCAGATTTTGGTAACTTTTATCTGGCAAGCATAATTAATGAGAAAAAGAAGATAATTGCTGCATGTGTTTTTATTTCATCTATTAAGGACTCTAAATCTCGTGAGCTTGCGGCTATAGCAAAAGAAATCTTTGAAAAAAACATTCACACAAAAGAACAACATAAACAAGCAAAAAACCTCCTTGTAAGTCGTGTGAATATTAATTACACGAACGGAACAATTGTCGATGCTTTTTCACAGAAAGAATTAGATAGGATTTTTACAGAGTTTTATATGAATTATAGTACTAACGGTAGTGCCTAAGTTTGGGATTATTGTACTTATAAAGTAAAATATGAGCATGGTATCGATACATTTTTTATCATGCTCATTTGTACCGGAACATCTATCTTAAAAGTTTATCCACTTTTTTAGGGCCAACTATAACTTCTCGCTCAAAGACAAAACCGTTTCCGCACTGACAAATAAACTTGTTGCTGGATCTTTTTATTGTCATTTATGTTCTCCCCAATGTTTCCTATTTTTAGTGTAAGGGATACCAGCATAATCGTAACTATAACCAACATCACATCCTAAGACTTTGGCAACCTCTGCATCAAAAATAATTTTCTGGCGTGTGATTTCTTTTTTTGGTTTCTTGTTACCCTCCGAGAAGTATAAAAGCTCTTGATCTGAAGAAATTTGTTGCTTTACTCTCATAACTTTTCGCCCTAATATTTATTTCTTTTGAAAAAATGGATGTCAGCATAATAAGTGTAGAAATCATCATCGAGCAGTCTTATAGCTTCCCAATCGATAGCTTCATCATTATTGTTATGCATAACCCCCCTTCGGCTCTACAGACATGAAAATTAATTAAATGGATGTAAATATCAATGTGTTGCTTGTTGCGTCAGAACATGCACCTGCTGTTGCTGCTACGTCAAGGGTTCCGCCTGCTGGTTTAACATACCTATAACAAGTTCCTTATCCACTGTAAAAACATCACAATCAAGAGCCTTTGCTACTTCGGCACCAAGAATGATCTTCTGTCGTGTTTCAATCTGTTTAGCTTCACTTTTAGATTTATGCTGTAAACGATTTAAACGCATCTGAGCTGCGGCAACCTGTTGCTCAAGCGACTTCTTGATTTTTGGTCTTTTTCTTTCCTGTTCTGTATCCATAGAATTGTGTTCGATATTATTTTGTAATGTTGCATACATTTTATTTTTTAAGTCTTTTATTTCCATTTAATCACCTTCATTCGCGTCATCTGAATAACCATCTCATGATAAACCTCTTATTTATTAATATCAAAAGGATTAAAGATGTCAACTTCGTTGAATAGAAAAAAGTCTTCACTTTTAAATCTTAAACATTCTGCTCGTTCATCTAATTAAAATTCATTAATACCATATTTATTATGCTCAACATAGTTCATAGCAGCATTTTGTGATTGTTCCAAACAATCACCAGCTGAACAGGTTTTTCCTGTTAATAATGGGATTTAACCAGAAAAAAGTATTTTGGTTTTTAAATATGAAACAAGTTAGCTCAAAATAAAATTGTGCAACACTGTCGAGTACAATCACTAACATTTTTTATCTGACACTCTCCGCGTTACTTATTTTATCAAACCAATGTAAATAATTTTACCTCTTGTTTTTTGACTCTTATTTCTGTTCTTAACCTTTTATTTGTACAACACGTGAATGTAATTTTTATTTTCACTATTTTATCTTAATTGAGCATTCCCGCCTTACGGCGGGAGTGAAAAGTACTCTTTTTGCCCTTACGGGCGCTCTCTAAAACCAAAAACCACGATATTTACGTAATACCTCAGCCGTTCGTCTGATTTCACCCTCATTAATTTCACAGCCAGTAAAACTAGAGTTATTATTTAACCATAGAAAAACTTTATACATTGTCGTTATTTTTAGCTCCTTTAGGAGATATAAAAATAAAGCAATGCCCACCTATACACTGCTACGCAGTGTGTGGGGTCTACCGACGGTTGCCTGCCGCAGGCTAACACCGTTTCCTTCGGAAACAAGGTCAACGTCAACACCAGAGTTTTTCTTGCGAAAAACTAAAACCAGCATAGTCGCATTGTAGAGTTATATTTTGGTTTGATATTTAAATTTATATTGAGGTTGTTTTTATTGTATGGCTATTTTTCATCTTGATTTTAAAATTGTGAAACGTTCAGAAGGCAGGTCTTCCGTTGCGAAGGCTGCTTATCATGCTCGTGCCAAAATGACAGATGACCGTACTGGTGATACATATAATTATAGCCACAGAACAGATTTATATGGTCATTTCATATTGGCACCTGTAAATGCTCCCTCACATATCGTTGAAAACTCCTCAGCACTTTGGAATGAGGTTGAGAAGGTAGAACGTCAGAACAACGGTCAAACAGCCCGTTATTTCGATGTTGCCATACCTGCCGAGTTAAGCAATGATTATAAGAAAAAACTTGTTCTTGAATACTGCCAGAAAAATTTCGTTGAGAAAGGCATGATTGCTGATATCGCTTTGCACGATCTCGATAGTGATAATCCTCATGCTCACGTTATGTTGACATTAAAAAATATAGGACCAGAAGGATTTGGTAAAAAAGAAAGAAGCTGGAACGACAGAAAAATGTCTGTGTTGTGGCGTGAATCATGGGCATCTATGGCTAACAGCTACCTTGCTGCTGCTGGTTCGTCAGAACGTATTGACCATCGTTCTCTTCAGGCCCAGCACGAGGAAGCGTTAGAAAAAGCAGCAGTAGCTTTAGATAATGAAGAAAAAGCGCTATGGCTTGCTAAAGCCGCTGATACGAACCGCCCTGCCATGAAACGTATTCACAGTGCCAAATGGCGTAGTAAGGCTGCTCATGAACAAAGAGCCGCAGAACAAGCTGTTCGTGATGCTGCCAAGCAGGAAGCGGTTGAAGTCTACAAAACATTCAGCGAACTTGATCTTGAAATTGTTGTTGATGTCAGAAGCTTCACCGTGGCTGTTATTACTGAACCAGAAGAGATTGTATTACAAGAAACGCGTTCCGGTTCTTCTACCAACGAAACGCAAAGACCTGTGCTGGTATCGCCAGCTCCTAATACCCGTATCAGGGGTGTTAAATCCTATCGTGATAAATCCAAAGTCAGTAAAGTTATTTCTGGTAAGAATCCATCTGTCAGTATTTCTGACTCTGGAAAAAATTCCATTCTGAAAACATCCTCCTCTCAAAACCCAAACAGGGCATCCAGAAGCACCCCTGAACGTGTTAAGAGAAAACAGGCTATTCCACGTCAGGATAATATTTTTAAACGCTTCACAACTCTTGTAATTGATTTTTTCAAGCAGAAGTTTGTATGGGCTAAAGCAAACAAATCCCAAATTGATCTTATCAGTGAAGAACATGATAAACGTATTGCTGAAAACTATATCTTTGATGAAGTATTAGGTCATCCTGTTCCACGTGCTGAATATGAGAAACGAGCTAAGTTTAACCAAGATGACTACAAGCCAACACCGGATGAGATCAGACGTTTTCCAAGTCGTCTTAAGCAGGAGCAGGCAGAACACAATCAAAGTGAGAATCTCACCCCGTCTGTACCACTTGAGCAGATGGGAAAGGATAGCTATCCAAAGTTCAGACCACCGGGATTACGAGGTAGAGATTCGTAGAGCTATAACAGAATGAAACTATAATATCATTTATCAGTTATAGCTTTGATTAGTTTACCAAAGCTGATAAGCCCACCTCGAGAAGTCAAATGATTAGGCAACTCTCTGGTTTTGGGGAATTTACGGTGTTTCGGACCAAAAGATAATATTATTAGCTTTTTCTTAGTTGTAGGGTCATACCATCTGTAATGAATAACTGCTGCAGATGTTGCCCCAGATATATTTAAATCACGGATCTTGGCTTGTGTAGATGTTGAGTTAGGATCATATGGTCCAATATGATAATGCCAATGACCGCCTGCTTTATATCCTATAAGGATTGATATTTCATCACCATTAGTATCAGTCCAAGACGGCTTATTTTTCCCTCGAAGAAGTTTTCCATCTTCTACATCAAGAACAAATAGTGTTAAAAGGCCAGCTTCGCAATTAGAAGTAAGATCATTAGTCAAGAGTGAGAAATCACAAAATTTCTCTCCTCTATAATTACCACTAATAAAATCAGGATGATAATAAACGATAGCAGGCATAGTTAATTAACGTATAATAGATTATTTATAAAAAAGGTGAGGGGTAGCCTCTTGCTCTTCACCAAGAACTGTTTTTGCAACCTGACGTTGCCACTCTAGAAGAGACTGTAAACGCTCTTCTCTTGTGCCATCACAAACAGGTGCTTTGATCAGGTCCGATTCGTCAATGTGCTCACCACGCTTGAGCAGCATTTCATGTTCTTTGGGCTTTAAACTCAACATAATAACCTCCTATCACTCTTGGATAAATTTAAGCCAAAAATCCCTTTTTGTCAATTATATATACAGTTTTCATCCTAAGAGCCTAACCCATTAGACGTAATTGTTGCAGGCAGTTTGAACACAGACAGCGCTTCAATCCCGGAGCCTACACGTAGCACGTGAGGATTTTGAGCACTACCCCGCTTCAAAATGACCAATTAAATAGCCTAATGGGATAGGCTCTTAGCCTTTACACATAGACACTGTAAAAATCATCAGTTCACTTCTTGATTTTCACCCTAATTTTAGGTATAAAATCAGGAAGTGACGAATGATGCGAGAACCGTATGAACAATCAAATGCAGCGTAAAGTAGTTTTTGGTGATGAGGCAATTGCTAATGTTTCCAAATATGGGATTAGCGAGAATGCACTTCAAGCAGCTATAGAAGATGGCCTTATGGAGATCAGACAAAGTACTGATCTTGATGCTAAAACAGATCCGGGATCTCGTGCTTGGGGAGCGGTTATTCGTGGCTTGCGCCGTGAATTGCTTACTGATAGTGAAGAATGGAGCTTTTCATTTGTGAGCGGGTTAAACCTGACTCATAACAAGGATAAAGGGTTAAATATTCTCGTTATGAGTGGCGACAAGTACACTGGTCTTTTAGATGGGAATCCCAAGAGCAAAAACCCCAAAGGGGCTGCTACTGAAGTTCTGGTCGGTGAAAACTATGAATTGTTTAATCCTGAAAAAGGGATTTCTCCCATTGTCGCATCAGAACCTGTTGATTCGATGATCAACTTCGTTCTCCTTTACTTTTTCGATTATGGTAATAAAGAAGTGCGCTATGAATTATCCATTCCCGATGGAATGAGCAATTCTGCAGGTAAAACGCGAATAGCTTCATGGAAGGAACGATACATTTTCGAAGCGATTCCGTTTGTTAATAAAGTTATCCCTCTTAAAGAAGAGTTTAACGAAACCCCTGCATTCACAGTTATTAGAAACGAGTAGTACGGATATCACATGGCAAAATTTAACCCTTCGCGCCTTAAACTTGCAAGGACAAGAAGAGGATTAACAATGACAGCCTTAGCAAAAAAAGCCGGGCTTTCTTTGAGAATGATCGTTGATTATGAAAAAGATTATTGTCTATATGAGCCATCTGAGCAAACTATAGCTTCATTTGTAGATGTTTTAAAATATCCTGCCGAGTTTTTCTTCGGTGAAGATATTGAATCAATTGATCCTTCTACAGTATCTTTCCGTTCTCTGAAGAAAATGACATCTGCACAGGAAGGCGCAGCAATTGGGGCAGGCCAACTCGGATTGATTGTTAGTGACTATTTTGAACAGTATTTTAAATTACCAGAACTTAACCTAATTGATTTAAGAGGCGAAACACCTGAATCAGCTGCACGGGAACTTCGTGATTACTGGAAACTTGGCAGTAAAAGCATTTCTAACATGGTTCATTTGTTAGAAATGAATGGGATTAAAGTATTTTCATTATCAGAAAATACAGCGGAAGTTGATGCTTATTCGTTTTGGAAAGCAGGAAAGGCATATGTATTTCTAAACAACCAAAAAACTGCTGAACGAAGTAGATTTGATGCAGCTCATGAACTGGGGCATTTGGTTCTGCATAAACATGGAACACCTCAAGGCAAGGATATTGAAGTTGAGGCTAATGAATTTGCTTCAGCTTTTTTAATGCCAAAAGAGAATATTCTAGCTGCAAAAATGCGCAATCCAACTTTAGATGCAGTGCTTCAACTTCGTCATAACTGGAAAGTATCTACCTTTGCTCTTATTTACCGTATGAGGCAAGCGGGAGCATTAACTACTTGGCAATATAATAATCTTGTAAGAGAAGCTTCTACACGTGGGTTTAGAGTGAGTGAGGACCAAGTAATGGAGCGAGAAAGATCTATGATCATTGACTCATTACTCGACGCACTAGCTGATGATGGTATAACCTTACCAGTGATTGCTCGCCAGCTAAATATCCCTGTAGGAGAGCTTTCTAATCTGTTGTTCAGATTTGGTTTGATTCAAAGTCTCTGAATGATCAAATGATAGTGAGGCTAACAGATTAGCATTGCAAGATGTTAGCATTGTCCACTTCTGGCACAGATCAGTCTGTCTGTAATTGTTAGTTGTATCAGTTTCAACTTTTTACATACAAAAAAAACCATACCTAGATAAGTCAATGGTATGGTTTCCTGTATTAAGTCTGATTACATCCTTCGCCTAAACACAACATTATCAGAGAAAATTGCCTTACCAGCGACAAACCCGACAGCCGCAATGATTGGTAGGCTGTTAGTAGCTCCTGCCATGCCTGTAGACATTCCGATCAGTATAGACATGCCGAAGGTCAATAATATAACAACGAAAGCATACCAGCCGGGGTAGGCACCATATAAAACAGTCGCCATGCAGCCGGTGCAAACGTGAACACCTCTCTGACTTTCTTTAAGGCAAAACGGGCACTTGATGGTATTGTTTTCCATGATAGCTCCTTAGTTCGCTTTCCAGCCGTTGCTGGTTTTAACAAGATTCATGGCACCATCAGCAGGTTCATTCATCCCTTTCACACCAGAGAACGCGCTTTTGTCCACCCATGATGGAACATCAGTTAATTTCCATGTATAAGACACGCGAACAACTTTCTGATTACCATTACCCGGCTCCGTCCATTCTTTGACTTCATCAACAACACGGCGACCAATGCAGGCACCTTCTTTGGCATCCCATATTTTGGCTTGTTTGCCTTCATCTGTTATTCCAAGCGTATTGTTATCCCAGCCTTTAACGAAGGCCATTAAGCCCTGTTCTACGAGGCCATCGAGGATTACAGATCCCGTTCCAGAGCCTGTTTCATCAAATCGCGGTTTGGAGAGCTGGACAGGGAATGTCACATCGTTGTTTCGAAGTGAGAAACAGGTTTTCGATTGACCAATCTTCTCATTGATCGCTTTCTCAAAATCGCCTTTTTCACCGCATCCCGATAAAAGAGCAGTAAGGCCCGCCACGAGTAAAAATTTACGCATAGTGTTATCCCAGAGTTAATGGTTGATTGTGCCGTTTCTCAGAACAACAAGACGAACTGGCATATCGGCGTTGTTGACGGTAGCGAACCCACGGACTTCAAAATTGTTTACCGTCCCGGTAACACTGACTTTCTGGCCTTTCTTATAAGTAAGAACTGCATCATCAATACCAGAGTAGTAATCCAGCCAGACCATCCCGCCGCAGTAGCTTGTATCGGCTGTTTTAAAGAGCAGATAATAGTTAGGTGCTGATTTGGGCATACCCGTCATCATATCGCTGGCACTTCTGCCCTTTGTTACTTCAAGAACAGTGGCGTTTACGATTGAGATCCTTTTGCCAGTCCATTTCTTTTCTGCTGCCATCGCATTTTCTTCATAGTCTTTGCAAACAGCACCGAGGCCAGATACTGGCGATACCGGGCCAAGGCTTTGAGTGGTGGCAGTTCCCCCCAGCGCTTTACCTACTGAAGACAACGAAGAACTGATTGCTCCATTAACTGTATTCACGCCATCGTTGAGCTGCTGGCATCCAGACACAAAGACCAGAGAGAACACTACTGATAAAAATTTATGTCCTTTCATATATTCCTCAAGGATTTAGTCAAATTTGCTTCTCCTCGCCCCAATACTCATGACTGCAGAGCGGAGTTAGGCATCTAATCAATTGATAGAATTGAATTATTTTTAGTGTTCGTCATATCGTTTAAATCGATCGATACAAAACAAACGATAGTTTAGAGCTATCAACAGGAGATTATTGATCGATACTAGCAATTAAAGCATCGATCGATAATCAGATTTAAATCGCTTAAAACTATCAATAGTGATCTATCGATCTTTTGTATCAATTGATTGGGAGTGATGGGAAATGTTCGATAACCGCAGTTGGCGTGCTTTAGCTAAATGATCAAGGGATAAGGAATAAAGCAGCACACATGATTTGTTCTGATACTTTTATAGGTGGAACAAAACCTGTCTACAGCGATCTGAAACAGAGGAAAATGTCACAGACTTGACCTAAGCCCACATGGCATAGCTTATACCCCTGCTGCTCGGTGATGAACACACGAGTTTTGTCACTTACCGATTTCTAACTTTACTTAAAAAGTAATATTTTCATTCAGTTAACATCATAACAGCAGCAGTGGGATGTTCAGGTTAGAGCATTAATGATTTTACGGTTTCTTCACTGATCTTACTGAGTTCAGAAATCAACCTTCTGTAGCTGCTTACCATTCGCTCCCTATCCAAATCGCCTTCGGCCTCTGACAGGAAGAAAGAACCGTAATCTTTAATATTGATGTTTTCGCCGTTTTCCAGTGTAAGCTTTATTCCATTTTTGTTTTCTTCTATATCGTTTACGATACACGTCATAAAAGGGATATTTTCATTTGATTTAAAGATACTTATTGTTTTTATTTTTTCATTACACGCCTTCCTTATTTTGTATGTTATGTAATTAAATACCATTTATCACTGAGTAAAATCAAATTTAACTCACCATGCGCAGCATGGATTACTTCTTTGTTATCATTCTTTTTGAAAAGAATATTTATCTTATGAGCTAACGCTCATGTGCTACCGCACGGCTACGCCCTGACGCTGATATGGAATGAGATTTAATGTTCAAAGAATTATACTAACATCGAAAACCGATCATGTGCCTGCACATAATATCTTATTCTCGACATATAGCATTTGCTCTTAAACACATAGGAAAACTATATTTTCAGAAGCAGCACTTAGTGATTGTTCAAAACAATCACATTGCTGGAACAGGGTTCATCCCTGTTGATGATGGATTTCTCATTAATAATTTTCTTCATATAAAATTACTGCCTGTAATCCGTTGTAAGCGTCTTAACCGCAAAGATGACACATATATCATCTTCCTGCTCCCAACGTCTTACGAAGGTTCCTGCGCTGTTTATTAGGCTGTGAAAAAGATCACTTATATTCATTGATATTAATTTTCACCTGCTATATTTGATAACTATTTTTTGAAAACACATCTCTTGTACTGACGCACGGCTACGCCCTGACGTTTGTATAAAATTATTTCCCTTAATTATCTATATAACATTAAATTTTTAGTGGAAAGTAAAGGAACCAGTATAAAGATCATTCTCTCCACTCAGTTATAATTCGGTTCCTTTGATCGAATATATAGCATTTGCTCTTAAACACATAGTAAAAATATATTTATAGAAGCAGCACTTAGTGATTGTTCAAGACAATCACATTGCTGAAACAGGGTTCATCCCTGTTAATGTTGGATTTATCCAAAAAAGATCGCGTCGAAGACGCCAATAAAACAAAAGAAATCCTAATTAAGCTCTCACAATAAAAGAAGCGGTTCGTGATTGTTCAACACAATCACTTCGCTGATAGCAGTTATTAAGGAATACAACATCCCTTGTAAAACCACTAAAACATAACACAAAAGTAAAACTGGACTCTCTTAACTTCTTACTAATTATTTAATTATAAGCATAGCCCCGGACCAGTAAAATAGCGGTTTCGCAACTTTTATTCCTATGTTCGAACATAGCAAGTTCCTATGTTCAAACATAGCTCTTTCCTATGTTCGAACATAGCAAGATCTATGTTCGAACATAGTTTTTTTAACATATATAATGTTATCATGAAATATATTTTCTATTTTATTTATAGTAATATTATTGACTTTCATATTTTTGCATAGTATTAAAATACGTATAACTAAAATAATAAGAGAGAATAATATGAATACAAATGATGCAGATCTTTTACACCTATTTGAGTCATTAACTACCGAGCAAAAGATTGATATCGCAAGACGCTTGCTACAAAATAAAGAAATAAAATCAACTACAGTTATTTCATCTGAGGAAGATAAAGGGATCTCGTTTTCGCAACCTTATGTATTTGCTTTTACATCCAACTTTCGTGTTTTTTCCGATCTTGACATATCCAAAAATGAATTCCGCGTATTAACCTACATCTTGGAATATATGGAGTTTGGAAATCTGATTAATCTTTCACAATCATCGTTGTGCAAAGCACTTAATATCGCCTCTGGTAATATGTCTAACATTTTCAAAAAACTTAAACAGAAAGGAATACTCGTTGAACATCATGGACATCTCTACATCAACTCCAATATCTTCGCTAAAGGGATGAGTCATCAACTGGATAAGAAACGTAAAGAACAGCTAAGCAACGCTCGCAACCTTTGTGCTGAAATAGAACAATATCCAGAAAGCTATTCAGACATGTCAAAAAGTGAAAGAAGAACCCTATCCTTAGAAACTGAAACCAAAGAAATCTATACTGACGCATTTGTTTTCAGTAAGAAGAAAAAGAATAACGCTGTTCCTAATACCAACAATAGCATACATATTGATAAACCACGAAAAGTATATAAAAGAACAAAGGAAAATGAGGAAGCAAGAAGAAACGCTGTTGACGCAGACTCTCATATGCAGAAAGTATCCTGATAAAATAACAACAACAAGGAAATAACAATGAAGAAACTACCCGGTTCGCTTGAGATTAAGCTCCACGAAAAACTATCCAAGAGTGATATACTAAATATATTAGCTGAACAAATGACCATGCTTGAGGAAACATTTGGCATTCAGGAGTTTAAGATTTTCTCTTACCTTGAATGTTATATTGGAGATAAGAAACAAGCATTATATTATAGAAGTCACAACAGTGCCGTATCCACATTCAAATTAAAGGGCCTTGAAACCCCTGTAAACACGGCTAAGCTCATATCAAAAGAAAACGGACAACGTATTGTTTCCTTCGATAAAGAACTGGATATAGACAGAATATCTGCGACAGTCCGAAATATACAAAACAATAATCCTTATCAGAGGTGGTCTGAAGGTATCAGTGTTGTTCCAGCTTCAATCATCAGTAAAATGATCCAAGAGGATATAATACGAGCGTAGGAAGAACAAGTCAGACTTTACCGTCTTGAAGAACAGCGCAAGAAAGCGGAACAAATACGCAAAGCAAAAGAAAGAGAGGAATATGAACGACCTTTAAAGGCTTTTATTTCTTCAAAAATAAAAGAAAGTGGTTTATCTGAGAAGGCTTTCAAAAAGCAGGTTTGTTCAAGCTGCGACTATCTGAAAGATCGTTCCACAAAATCAAGATATTTTATTAAACGACCAGACTTGTTAGAAAAATATTATAATGAAAGATTAATTCGTTTCTCGATAAAAGGCACTGATGGGAAAGTAGGAAAAGTGGAAATTTATACAGATTCAGGTAATTTTATTTTTGAACAGTATAAAACAAAATAATATTTTATGCATATGTCATATTTGACACCTGAACCGTATCTCGTAAAATATAATATACCACTATTTTATAAAGAGGTTTATATGAGAAAAGTAAAAACAGACAATAATGATTTAATACAATATTTAGAGACAGTCAAAGAACTAAAAAAAAATCACATTTCTATTGAAGAATACAAAAAAGAATATCGCAAATTTCGTGCTGAAGGTATTCCTTTCATTAAAGCGCAAAAATTCAAATCTGCACATACCGAACTACGTCGGTTGGACAGAAAGAAGGAATCTCTTCTTGATAAATTTCTTGATGAGCTTAACCCTGTTAACCAAGCCTCCGCTTTTGCTTCTAAAAACATTGATAAGCTCGAAACGTATAGTCTCTACAGGAGAAATCTCCTTGAGAAAAGCGATGAAGAAATAATTGCCTTAGTGATTAAACAGCGTACAGAAGCCGCTATCGAGTTTCAACGTTCGCTTGATAAAAGTCTTGAGCAACTGTCTTGCATCTCCTCACAGTTCGAAGCATCAAGTCAAAAACGCAGGCAATTGTCTCTCTAAAACGAAACTCGTAAGAAGTATGTAAAATGGGTAGTAATCTATTGATTAACGAATGGTGTATACTATATTCTTGAGTTGCTGGTGTCTTCTGGCAGTTCGATAACTTAAGATTAGTCCTATGATCTTACCCAGCAATAGTGGACACGCGGCTAAGTGAGTAAACTCTCAGTCAG
>OKOM01000060.1_pt1 | contig 40914 bp, 40 predicted proteins | sample 1611261 | NCBI WGS metagenome assembly OKOM01 (sample SAMN04436724, study PRJEB24849) | human gut metagenome | biome: human gut; feature: NICU; material: stool | host: Homo sapiens | place: USA: Saint Louis, MO | collected 2010-10-23
GAAAACCAGGATGCACACACGAAACGTCAACGTCAAAACCGCCGCTCAAGAATCTACCGGAAGATGTGATTCAAACCTCACCATGTCCCAGTTCATGGATCTGTTTTGCTGGGTCCTGGCAGCATCGGAAGGGGAGCCACAACCGGCAATTTTTACGCCGCCAGAGAATGCCACTGAGCTGACGTTAATTAATGACGAATGCCCGGATTATATCTCTGTTTGGGTTGCAGATGGTCGCCCGGTGGCAGCTGCAATGCCGCTGGATAATTTTCACCGCGTTATTCCTTCATCACTTACTAAATAATCAGGAGTAAATAAAAATGGTCAGTTTCGCAAGCCGCTATCGTATGCCTACCTCGATCCGTAAAGACCGTCCGTTGACGAATGAGGAATTACAGCTCATCGTTCCGAGCGCGTTTTCATCGGATAAACACGATTCACGCTCTGAACGCTATACATATATCCCGACCATAAACATACTTGATCGTTTACGTGATGAAGGTTTTCAGCCGTATTATGCAACGCAGTCACGTACACGTGACCAGGATAAACGCGACTTTACAAAGCATATGCTTCGCCTGCGTCGTCATGACCAGATTAACGGAAAAGAAGTACCGGAAATTATTCTGCTGAATAGCCATGATGGTTCAAGCAGCTATAAAATGATCCCCGGTATGTTCCGTCAGGTTTGCAGTAATGGGTTGGTTGCGTGGAAGGATTTTGGTGAAATCCGCGTACCCCACAAAGGAGATATTGTTGGGCAGGTTATCGAAGGCGCTTACACGGTGCTGAAAACATTTGACGCGGTTGATGAAAATATAGACCTCATGAAAAGCATTCAGCTGACTTTGCCTGAGCAACGCCTTTTTGGTGCGACCGCCCTGGAACTTAAGTACGATGGAAAACCAGCGCCGATTACACCGGAGCAAATTATTAACCCTCGCCGTGTGCTCGACAGAGGCCAGGATTTATGGACCACGTTTAACGTGGTGCAGGAAAATGTGATCCGTGGGGGGATTCGTGGCAGAACGGAAAAAGGGAAGATCACCAGAACGCGGGAAGTCACCGGAATAGATGGTGACATCAAATTAAATCAGGTGCTCTGGAAAATGGCTGAGGAGTTTGCAAAACTGAAGGCCTGAAAATTAAGCCGCTCAACAGAGCGGCTTTTTACTGTCCGCTGTTAAGCGATGCTGTTTCTGCAGTTTTTATCTCATGCTCCTTACCCGCAGCTGGCGCGAGACGTTCAGAAAGTATTTTTTTTCTGGCCAGTAATACGCGATATATATTCTTGATATTCTGTGCATAGGCCTTGCGCTGCGCAATGAGCTTTTTGCTCGGCCCCGTATTATACATCCCTACGCTGTCCCAGTTTTTTCCGTATGACCTGAAGTTGTGCGCCAGTACCCATGCACCCGTATAGACGCAGATACATGGATCATTCAATAGGCGCTCACGGGTAATATTGAAGTTTTTAAGTTTACCGTAATGGGAACTGTTCACCTGCATACCACAGACATCTTCCGTTCCATTCCTGTTTGATCCATTTATCGCATCCGGTACCAGATGGCTCTCTTTAATCGAAATTGACATAAGCAGTAGTGGATCAATTTGATAATCTTTCCCGGCCTGATCAAAGCACATCTGCGGAGTTGCGCCAGCAGATAGCGAAAGAGTCAGCAAAGCAGCAGGCAGTAACGATATTTTCATGGTTTGGCCTTTTAGCGAAATAAACGGGCCCTGGAGAGGCGCATTAAAAAATACCCCGGCGGATCGTCGTAATCAAGTAAATTCACTACAAACGCGCGTGAACGCTTTCCTGATGGGATTTTACATCTGTCCGAAATAAACATGTCAGAGCAGTAGGCGGTATTAACATGCCGCTCTTTACTAACCCTTTAAAACATCACACCCCACGCAAGACTTCGTCTTGCAGATTTTTTCTTTAATTTCAATTATATGAATGTGCCGACTTTTCGAGATGTTAAAGTGTATGCTCTTAATGTGTGTTGATTAACACACATTACAGTGCCTTTACCCCACACACACCAGTGCTTATTTAGGCACTGCTGTGTGTGTCAATCAAGCACTGCTCAGTGTGGGGATTGTGTGTACATAATAAATAGAGTAACTTAAAACGAAGCAGTGCCTAATCAGCACACTTGATGGTGCCGGATTAACACACATAATAGTGCCGAATTAGCACACTCCACGGTGCTGGATTAGCACACACCCAGGCAAGGTATTCATACTGAAATTCAATAGCTTGCCACAGGAACTAAACACATATGGTCACCACAGAACTCAATTGCAGTGCCGCATTAGGCACTGCATGAAATTCACGAGAAAATACCATGCCAAGAAAAAACATCTACTTCAAAGACAAAATCGACCGTGAGATACAGGATATTCTGGAAATAGAACTTCAGAAGGGCGCCACAACCTCAGATATGAATTATTCATCCATTGTGAACGAACTAGTCAGACTGGGACTCATGGTGTATAAATCGAAAGAAGAAGGCAACTCTTTCGACCTTGAAGGTTTCAGGCGGGACCTCATTAAAAAAGTATCAGGGTCACGTGAAGGCATTATGATTCTAACCGCCCTGATTTCCGATATCTTCGTAATGCTCAAAGGACCAGACTCCGGACTGAAACTTGAAGAACTTATAAACACGAACATTAGTGCAATTAATGATGCAGAAGATAAAGCTGAAAAGGACCATTTCCTCACAGAGTAAATCAGCACAACTGGCCGGAAAGCTCCGGCCAGAATCGATCACTGAGACGGCTTTTCATCCCACGGGAGGTCACTTTTTTCCACCTCCCTTATTTTTTCCTTCAGAAACACCTCGAATTCCATACAGAGAATTTTAAGCGCCTGCGCATCCTCGTTCTGTTCAAGCAACCTTTCCGTAAAATAACCCAGAGTATTCATCAGGCGGGTAAGCATTTCATCATTCAGACTACGGTTATGCACCTTCGCCATTGCTCTGATTTCATCCGCAAGATTCTCAGGAATACGCATGCTATATCCGGTTGTTTTTCCTGGAAGCAAAACCCTTTCACCCTCACGCCACATCCATAATTGCTCCTGTTTTGGCGGAGTTTTTACTTCACTCACGGCATCAACGGATTCACTATCAAGTAATTGCCCCAGCCATTCTTCAAATCTCACCGCCAGTGCAATAAGCCGCTCACCCTCCGCAGTTTTAATGACAGGTTTCCCGGGCTGATAATTCAGCGACAACAAAAGCCTGGCAATAATTTCCTCATTCACACTTCTATTGCCAGCCCTGGCACATATTCTCAGCTCCATAAGCAGATTATCCGGAGCACGCAATCGCCACTCCACCGCTTCACCTGGCTGGAACTTGCGTGGACGGCCGCGACCATCCCACATTTTCTCTTTTACTTTCATAGCTATAGATCCCGGAGGCCATTTCTGAACTTTCTGGTCAACAAAGCCTACCCACTTACATATTCGGATAAATCTGAATGATTCCAAAAAACGTGACATGCGTCACAGTTTTTTTTTTTTAGGGTCATGGGACAATTGCACCCGCGTAAACAAGCACTTACGCGAATCACTTTTGTTTACTTCGGAGAAAACAAACATGTTAACCAAAGGCAGTGCCCTTAACGTCGGTAAGGGATGGGCGGTAGCGTCTTTATTCCGCAAAGCACGCGAAAATCGCAAAGCTAAATTTTACTTAAAGTCAGCAGGCGCTTTTTTAATTGCACTTATGGTCACTCACCCGGCATTCGCATCCGGTACTGACCTTCTTTCTTCACAGAACACCACGGTTAATTCCACCTTCGGTTCTGGCTCCTCCCTGGTTAAATGGTTCTACATCGCCGAAATCATCATGGGCCTGTTTATTTACATTAAGGCCCGCTCACCACTGGTGTTCGTCGGTATCGTTATGGCAATCATCTTTACCCGTGTCGCCTTCGGCATCGCGAGCTAAATGATGAATGGGGAAGGAGATAAATATAACTTCCCGGAAACAATGAACCAGCAGGACCGCTATTTAGGTTTACCGATTGACGAATTGATTGTTACCGCACCCCTTTTAGTTTTGGGGGTGCTTAACAATCTGTCACTTGAACTTGGTGTAATCGCGGGAATCCTCTGGTTTATCGTCAGATATCTGAAAAAAGGGCAGGGGTCATACTGGTTACTTAATTTCTGTTACTGGCACCTGCCATCACTTTTATTCAAAGTAACCTTTCGCCAGATACCTGATTCAAGTTTCCGGCACTGGAGGGCATAGTTTTTCATGAAACTGAATATTAAAGGAGAGCGCGATAAACAACTCCGCTATGCGTTTATTGGTCTTTCAGCTTTAACTTTAGTCATGGGCGTAGGGAATGTACTGACAGGGTCACTCGCATGGTATTTCGCCACAACCCAGAAAACCATCACCACGCCATTAACGTTTAACCGCCCATTTGCATCAGATTCTAAAAGTGTTGATGCCACCGGCCTGACACAGTTCGCCGCTTCCTTTATTTACTGGCGACTGAACGTTACTCCGGAAAACATCGAACATAACCAGAAAATGATTCTTGGATTTGTCCCCTCCGCCGAACGGGACGTACTCAAGAAAGCCCTGGACATAGAAACTGAGCGCATCCAGAAAGCGGGCATCACTACCCAGTTCGACACGAAAGAAATTCGCGTCATGGATGATGGCTCCGTGCAGTACAGCGGGGTACTGAAATCCTCCACCACAAACGGCGCAATCATCACGCCGCTGAAAGACCAGGAAAAAACCTACCGACTGAAACTGAGTTATGACAATGGTGTGATTAACCTCCACAGCTTTGAAGAACTCAAGCCGGTATCCCCCACTAACTGACAGGACTGCCCATGAAATTTCGCATTTCACCGGCAGCTGCTGCTGTGTTTCTGGCAGCGGGATTATTTACAAGCGGCCTTCGGGCCGCTTCCGCACCCGCAGCCATTCCGTTTGAGAACGACGCCGCCTTTAACGTCACCCTCAGCAACACCAACCCGAGCAAGGTTGTTGTAGACGGAGAACTCATTACCAGCATCAGCGGACCAACCGGTGCGTATGACCAGAGCCAGACCGAGGACGGAGCGCTCATTCTGTCTCCGCTTGTCGGCCAGAACTTCACCCTGTTTATCCAGACTGACCACGGTTCATCGCTGAGCCTGAACGTCAGACCGCAGCCGGGTAACGGCAAAACACTGCGCTTCACCCCGATGTCACCACCACTTCGCAAGAACGACGATGCGAAGGCATGGGAAGAAGGGCAGACCTATGAAAAAACGCTGGTTGCGCTATCCCGCGCCGTAGTCAATGGTCAGGTGCCGGACGACTACCGGGAATACCCGGTCAGCCGCATGCCGGCTTACTCACCCGCCAGTGATGTACGCCTGACGCCTGAACGCCAGTTCGTAGGCAACCACCTTCGCGTGGTTCGCTTCCGGATGAGCAACCCGGGCAGCATCACCCGCAGCCTCCGCGAGCGCGATTTCTGGCTCAAGGGCGTCCGGGCCGTAATGCTGTCACAGAATCAGCTCTACGCTGGCGGTGAGGGGTATGCCTGGATTGTGTTTTCAGATGACGGAGGCGCCCACCCATGACCATCAGCCTGAATGAAAACCTGAAAACCCGTCGCAAGCAGCTGGCCATCCTGGCCGCCGTCATCATTGGCGGCGCAGCTGCAGCAGGCGGCGTAATGTGGTACGGGCAATACCAGCAAAAACAAAAGCAACCCGCACCGGCTGCAACACCAAACCTGACCGGCGTTGTGACCGCGACGTTTAACGAGCAGGTCAACGATGCCGCACTGACGCAGCAGCAGGCAAAGACCTCCGCTCTTGAGCAAAACCTTGCCACGCTTGCCCAGCAGTTCGCGCAGAACAAGCTCACCACCGAGCAAAAGCTGGCCGAAAAGGACGCTGAAATTCAGCGCCTGAACGACCAGCTTACGAAAGCCCCCGGCAGCAACGTGACCACTGGCCAGCAGACACCACCTGCAGGTCCGAACGGAACACCACTCCCCGGTCCCGTTGCTGCCGGTCAGGCCCGACCACCCGAATACAATGTGACCCCCACAGGTGCACCGGCCGCCACTGGTGTGAATATGGGGCAGGGCGCAGCGTTCTACCCGGGCGGCTCCGGCCAGCGCATGACAGGCGGTCTGTCGACAACAAAGTTCAGCTACGACAGCCTGAAGAAAAAGCCAACTAAATTGCCCTGGATTCCTTCTGGCTCATTCTCTGATGCCGTCCTGATTGAAGGGGCCGACGCGAACGCCAGCGTCACCGGTCAGCAGAATACCAGCCCTGTAACCATCCGCCTGCAGGGCAACATTCAGATGCCCAACAACAAGGAGTTCAACGCTGACGGCTGCTTTATTGTGGGTGAGATGTGGGGCGATATCTCCAGCGAGCGCGGAAACGTCCGCACCCAGTCCATCAGCTGCATCCTGAAAAATGGCAAGCACGTGGACATGGAGTTTCAGGGGCATGTCAGCTTCCAGGGTAAAGGCGGCATTCGCGGCAAGCCCGTTATGCGAAACGGCATGATTGTCGGTTACGCCGGCGCAGCAGGCCTGCTGTCAGGCTTTGGCGAAGGCATCAAATCTGCCGCCACACCATCCGTCGGCCTCGGTGCAACAGCGGAGGTCGGTGCCGGTGACGTGTTTAAGCAGGGTATAGGAGGCGGGGCCAGCAAGGCGGCCGACACGCTGAGTCAATACTGGATTAAGCGCGCCGAGCAGTACCATCCGGTAATTGATATCGGTGCCGGCAACCAGGTCACAGTCGTGTTCCAGAAGGGTTTCCGCCTTGAAACCATCGAGGACGCCGAGGACGCTAAAGCGAAAGAGGAACTACAGAAAGCCGGCAACGCCGCGCAGAACGCCGTGACTCCTCAACCGGCGAGCCAGACCACTGCATCCAGTACCACCTCAGTCGGCAACATCAACCCGGATGACGTTCTCCGTCAGGCCAGTCAGCTGCGCCTTGGTGACACCATCAATTGATGAGGAAATGCAGATGTCTGCTCGTAAAACAACAGCACAGGGAGGCGGTTACAACGGACCTGACATCCAAAGCGGCAGCAAAAAGGATAAACGTAATGCGTGGCGAAGAGCGTAATAACAGCCTGCTCAGGAGCATGCGGATACATATTGCTGAATGGGAGGCGGGACGCGCCACTCCGGAAGGAAGCCGGTTCATGTTTATCTGGCTTGCCATGTACCTTGGGACCGCGTGGCCGGCTCTCGCGTACTGCCAGCCACTTTTGGCGCTGGGTTTTCTGGTTATCTGGTTCTTTCCGAGTCAATGGATATGCAGGCGAATTGTCCCCCGCTACAACGAAAGCTGGGCGGAGGTATTCGACAGGAAGCTTTCTGATTATGAACCCTTGAATTTGCCCGCCTGGGAACACCTTAAGCACCAGGCCGAAACGGAGGGGCTGACGGTCAGCATTGTCAGCAACTGGTATCAGGAGGAAGCGAGGTCCGTCTGGCCAGAAAAGAAACCAGACCTGAAGTTTCTCCATAAAACTACTGACCGTCGCGGGAAAACGGGAGAGGAGTGAAACGTAATACGGCAATCCCCCTAATCACCCCACCTCCCGCATCAAAACTGAAATCAATATCAATGGTGGCTATATGAGATACACAACCGATTCAGAAATAGGTCTTAACCCTCGCGGGCTTTTCCTCATCATGGGGGGAGCTATCGTCATCGCCAGCCTGCTTATTGCCTGGCTCTCATTTTACAGTATTAACGAAGGTGAAAGGGGAGTGCTGCTGCGAAACGGGCGTATTGTTAAAGTCGCTCAGCCCGGCCTGGGACTGAAATGGCCGATCATCGAAAGCGTGGAGAAAATAACCGTAAGGAATGAGGCCATGCTTTATGAAGGTATGAGCGCCTACAGCTTCGATCAGCAACCCGCAAAAATGACCGTATCCGTGAACTTCCATGTTCTGCCGACCGAAGTGGAACGCGTCTACAGTGGTTATCAGACGGTTGAGAACATGAAAACGCGGCTGATTGCCCGGCAGATACCTACACAGCTGGAAAACGTTTTTGGACGATATACCGCAATAAGCGCGGTTCAGGACAGAGCGAAGCTGGTACAGGATATGCAGGCCGCGCTACGGAAAAGTGTTGATGGACCGGTGGTGATTGATACCGTACAGATTGAAAACATCGACTTCTCGCCGGCGTATGAGAAATCCATTGAAGACAGAATGAAAGCAGAGGTGGCCATTGCCACACGGACGCAGAACCTCCAGACAGAGAAAATTCAGGCTCAGATAGCGGTCACTCAGGCTCAGGCCCAGGCTGACAGTAAACTGGCGGCAGCAAAGGCAGAAGCTGAATCAATACGCCTTCGCGGAGCCGCAGAAGCTGAATCCATACGCCAGCGCGGCGATGCACTTCGGGATAATCCCGGCCTGGTCAGTCTGACGACGGCTGAACGCTGGGATGGAAAGCTTCCGGCATCAATGATCCCCGGAGGTACCGTACCTTTCCTTTCGGTGAAGTAACCTCTGACAGCCTCTAATTGTTCACCATCACAACCCTGTAATTCATTTCACTGGAGTGTCTATGTCTGCAATTAGGGCACGTTCTTCATTACTAAAAACCCTGCACAACTATCGCTATTTCCTCATTCCAGCACTGGTATTCACTATCGAACTGACAGTGTGGGCAGTGCTCAATCTTAGAGGCGTGGGTGATATGGGCTGGGTCTCCTGGCGAGTGTCCCTGCTATTAAGCGTGTTCCTCGTATGCTTTAGCGGCTCTGCCTTTAACAAACGCGATGACTGGTACTTTATGTATGGTTCAGTCGTTCCGTGGGGAGGAATGCTGATAGGGACCATTGTTTATGGCTTCATCCAGATGAACCTGAACTTCCTGACGCTGGACATGTTTTATGCCGGCGTGTTTTGTAGCCTTGCTGTGCAGTTGCTTTTCACTGTGATTCAGTGCAACTGCAAATAATCGAAATTGAGTATTACCCCTCCCTGAATACCCCTTAAATTAAAACCGGAGTTACCCCATGAAAAATCTACTGGGTGCTGCACTGCTGTGCAGCGCACTGACCGGCTGCGCCGGTCTCAATTCTGATTTCGACTGCAACAAGACCGCGACCGACCAGTGCCTGACCACCGGTGAGGCCAACAAGCTGGCCGCTCAGGGTAAAAGTCTGGATGACCTGACGGCAGAGAAAACCGCAAAAAAGCCTGCGGGTGAAACCCTGCCGGCACTGCGCAATTCAGCACCGGTCGTGAATCCCTTCCGTCCCGTCTCCGCCGCAGCAACCGGAACCACTGCCGCTAAGCCTGTTGCACCGCGCCCTCTGACCACTGCGCCGGCGAAATCGTCTGGCTCGCTGGTCACGCCGCTGACCACGTCCAGTCATGCGACCCCTGTGCCGGTTAACACTGCGGGCCGCGTTCCGGTTCAGCGTATTCCTGACGCCACGCAGCGCCTGTGGATTGCACCCTGGGTGGACACGGACGACAACTTTCATCAGCCGGCTGTGGTCGAGTTCGTGAAAAACAAATCCCACTGGGATGAGAGCTACCGCGTCATCGGGGAGGGAGGGGAATGAGCAGCCACTACATTTCCGGCAGGAACGGCATCGAATATCTGGCGAAATCGTTAGCCCATTCACGGAAAGGAACGACGCAAATCACCGCCACACAGTCAATCGATACCGACGATGAAACGCTGGCCGTTCTGAGCGTGAGCTGTGACTGGCAGATTAAAACTGCCGGTGATGCCCCGCACTCCGGCCAGATGAACGAAGAGAAGCTGCGTCGCCTGGAGTTGATCCGGGCCGCTGCGGAGGGCCGAAAATGAGTTTTGTCGACAGCCTGATGGATATGCTGAAAAACGGGAAAGAGGAAGACGGTGCAGCAACGGCCCGCAACAACCTTTCCCAGACCTGGGACTATCCGTCCCTGGTTGCTGCGCTGCCTTACCGGTATTACGACGACAAAAATGAAATTTTCGTCAATGCCGGCTCTGCGGGCTTCATTATGGAAGCCGCGCCGCTTCCCGGCGCGAACGAGCAGGTGATGGCCGCGCTCGATGACATGCTGCGTAAGAAGCTGCCCCGCCAGACCCCTGTGACCGTCATTATGCTGGCCAGTAAGTGTGTCGGGGAACGTATCGATCGCGGCGTGAGTAACGACATGTGGAAAGGGGGGATGGCCGATCACCTCAATAAAATTACCCGCGCGTTCTGGCAGCGTTCCGCTCTGCACGGCCTGGCCAACGAACGGGAATACCCGCTCTACCTGCGTAACTACCGTATCTTTATTGTCTACGGTCAGCCCATTAAGCGCGCTTCCCAGGTTCAGCGGGTGATGGATGACCTGATTCAGATACGTAACACCATCCGCGTCTCACTGGGGGCCGCGCGCATCGACAGCATGAACACCGATGTGCACGCTTTCCTGTCTGCGGTACGCGAGCAGATGAACTACCGTCAGGAGCAGGTGCTGACATCCTCCGGGGATTACAACGAGGATGAAAAGCTTAACCGCCAGGTGGTTGATCCGGGAATTGACCTTAAGGTTCATCCATCGCATATCCGGATGGAGCTGCCGGAGACCATAGACGCGCGCGGGACACGCCTGCCGGCATCGGCATGCCGCATCATCAACATGCAGCTTGCTAAAAACCCGCGTCGATTCGCGCTCTGGCAGGGGGCTGACAATCTGCAGAACCTGCGCTTTCCCGATCTCGGGATACCCTGTCCCTTTATGTTGACCTGGACGACGGCGCTGGAAGAACAGACCAAAAGCCAGAGCGAGGCTTTCCGTAAAGACCAGGACCTCTCGAAAAAAGCCAACTCAGCCTACGCTGCACTGTTCCCCAACACCAAAAAGGCTGCAGAGGAATGGCGGCGCACCCGGGAGCAGCTGCACAGCAATGAAATCGCGCTCTGCAATACCTACTTCAACCTGACCCTGTTCGCCCCGGATAACAATACCGAGGCACAGAAGTGTGAACTGGCCGCCGTGAACGTGTTCCGTAAGAACGAGCTGGAAATGGTGACGATACAGTACCAGCAGATGCGTAACTGGCTGGCCAGTTTCCCGTTCGTCATGCAGGAAGGGATGTGGGAAGACCTGAAGATGACGGGGGCAACGCTGCGCTCCAAGTCATGGAACGCGGTGAGCCTGATGCCGGTCGTCGCCGAGCGCCAGCTGTCCAACGTGGGTATGCCATTGCCCACCTACCGGAACCAGGTTGCGTTCTACGACATGTTTGGTGAGGAGAACGGCAGTACCAACTTTAATATCGCCGTCACCGGCACGTCCGGGGCAGGTAAATCCTTCCTGACGCAGGGCATCCTTCGCGATGTACTGAATGCCGGGGGGTACGCCTGGGTTATCGACATGGGGGACAGCTACAAGAACTACTGTCACCAGGCCGGCGGGGTTTATCTCGATGGCTCTAAACTGCGCTTTAACCCGTTCGCCAACGTTAAGGACATTAATCATTCAGCGGAAGGGATTGTGCGCCTGCTGACGGTGCTCGCCAGTCCGACGCAGCCGCTGGATGGCGTCTGTGAAGCGATCCTGCAGAAAGCGGTAATGGATGCGTGGGAGAAGAAGGCAAACAAAGCCCGTATCGACGACGTTCATAATTACCTGACTAATGAGGATGTGAATCAGGCGTCCGCTGACAAGCCGACCATCATCGCGCGTCTCGCTGAGCTGGCCATGCTGCTCGATACGTACTGCACCTGGGGACCTGACGGAGAATACTTCAACGCCGACACCCCGACGCTCGATGGTGAAACCCGCTTCGCGGTGCTGGAGCTGCTGAGCCTGGAAGACAAGCCGAAGCTGCTCTCGTCCATCCTGTTCTCGCTCATTCTGGCGATACAGGAAAAAATGTACCACAGCCCGCGCGACCTCAAAAAAGTCTGCATCATCGACGAGGCCTGGCGTCTGCTGGGTGGCTCCAACCCACACGCGGCAAGGTTTATCGAAACCGGCTACCGCACAGTGCGTCGTCACCGTGGGGCGTTTATCACTATCACCCAGGGCATCAAGGACTTCAGCGCCAGTAAGGAAGCAGAAGCCGCGTGGAACAACAGCTCCACCAAAATCACCCTCTTGCAGGATGCGAAGGCATTTAAACAGTACCTTGCCGATAACCCGGATCAGTTCTCGGACATGGAAAAAGAAGTTATCCGTGGCTTCCAGCCCGCCCTGCAGACCGGTTACAGCTCCCTGCTGATAAACGCCGGTGAATACAGCTCTTTCCATCGCCTGTTCGTCGACCCCGTGACGCGCGCCATGTTCAGCTCGCGCGGCGAGGACTTTGCTTTCATGCAGAAAGTGCAGAAAGAAGCGGGGGCGACTGCGGAAGAAGCGGCGTATCTGCTGGCGGAGAAAAAATACGGCAGTGAACTTCGTGAACTTGAAGAGTGGGTGAAAGCAGCATGAGTGAACAACAGAGCAAACCGTATGACGGCGACACCGTTCGGGACGGTGCAACTATGGCGGGATGGTTGACCTCCCGAAGAATGAAATTAGCAATCTGTGTGCTTGTCTCGCAGATGGTTATGACGGGGATAACATGGATTTACATGAAAAACACAGAGCCAGAGATTGTCGTTTTCGACATGAAGGGGACGGTGGACCTCTTCATGCAGCAGTCCGCTCAGTTACAGCTCGATGAAAACCGGGCTAAAGCGATGACCCAGCAATTCAACGCGGCGCTGACCGGCAGCCTGGATGCGTGGCAGTCCTCACACAACGCCATCGTTCTGGTGAAGCCGGCGGTGATGAGCCCGCAGCGCGATATCACGAATGAAGTCCGTGCTGATATTGCCCGACGCATCCAGGGGGGCCAGTGAAAAAACGACCGCAGCTGATGGCAATACTGCTGCTGATGTTCTCCGCCGGCAGCGGGGCGAAAGATCTCGGTACCTGGGGCAACGTCTTCGAGCCTGCAGAGCAGGACATGCTGGCGTTTATCCAGAATCGCCTAAAGGGAATGGAGCAGACGGGCGAGCTGGACCGCCTTCGCAAAGAGGCAACGGAAAGAGTGAAGGAGCATGCGGTACGTCCGACACCTGTGGAAGGGCTAACGAAAGCGAAGGAATACCGCAGCTTTGCCTGGGACCCGACATTTACCGTGAAGGAAACGATCACAGACATGCAGGGCAACGTGATCGCCCGCAAGGGCGATACGGTCAATCCTCTGGATAAGGTGCCTTTCAGCCAGGTGCTCTTTTTTATCGACGGCGATGATAAGGAGCAGGTGAACTGGACCCGACAGCAGCTCGCCGGCCAGACCAGCGTGAAGGTCATCCTGGTGAACGGCAACATCAAAGAAACCAGTGATGCGCTGAATGAACGTATCTACTTCGACCAGTCTGGCGTACTGACCCGTAAATTCGGTTTTGAACACATCCCCGCGCGGATATCGCGCGACGGCCACGTGATGAAAGTGGAAGAAATTCCGGTATCAGGAGCGAAAAAATGAGTGCAACAACGTTAGGTGACCTGTTTCCCGAAATGCGTCAGGCGGTCACATCCCATCGACGTTACGGCAGAAAACCGCGTAAACCCGCTGAGATAACGCCGCGCATGGGAACAGCAGAACGGCTGAAGACGCTGTATCCCGAAATTGACTCCTGGCATCCGGTACTGGTGACCAAAGCCTGGCTCCACTGGTGTGAGCAGAACCAGCAGGACAGCCGGGAGCCGTCCAGGCGTGATGAACGTTTCCCTGACTACATCATTCACCTCTTACTGGAGAACATGCGGGCCGAGGACAGCGCGAAACGTAAAAAGGGCCCGACGCTGTCACTTTCCGAGCGTCTCGACAGGTTGTTTGCAGGCGAAGGGCAGGAGAACGCCGAATGTCACTGATACACAATACCGCTGTGCCGCCAGCATCTCAGCATATGGCTGGTCACAATGCTTATACCAAAAGCTGTGACGAAACCGTAAATCAACTCTGTCAGCTATACCCTGAGATCGCTTCATGGCAACCGGCGCTGATCGCCGGTGCCTGGCACCAGTGGTGCGCGAATAACCAGCGTCAGCCTGTAGCGCCGGAAGAACGAGATGAGGCGTTTCCCCTGTACCTCGTCAGGCTTATCCGCAACAGAATGGAGGAGATGAACGCATGGCGTTAATCAGTTGCTTCACCGGACCTCAGGGGCTGCAGGGGATGCTCACCTGTTTGCGTGATACTGAGGGCATGACCGGTATTCTGGTCGTCATTGCGCTACTCGCTGGCTGGATTGTTGTTCAGTACGTGGCATGTGCCCGGCGTGAACGCCGGGCGTGGGAGAGCAGACCGGGAATACCTGTCCCTCTGGCGCAATTTGGCAGTGCCCGGCATGCCGATGCGGTTCACGCCTTTGCTAACCGGGAATACTATCAGATATTGCTCGCAGAGCTGGAAAAAGGCCTGACTGAGGCGGGCTATGCACTGACACGCGATGAATCACTGCGCGTGACGATCCCAGAGGCTGACCGGCTACAAATTAGCCGCCGGATTTTCCGGGCACGCCAGAACTATACGTCGCCGAGAGTCTCTGAGGAGGCGATGCAGGACAACTTAGATGCGGCAGTGAACGATGGGTACGCCGGCTCCTGGCTCAGCTTACTCATACGTGGCAGTGAGCGCATTGGCTGGTACATCACGAGACCGGCAAACAGCCAGTGATCAACCGCGCTGCCCTTCAGGATGTTCGGTGCTCACTGCGTTGCGCTCCGCCTCAGCCTGAATGTCATCCCGGTTTCCGATTAACCCCCGACCAGGTAACGCCATGAAAAAAGACCCTGTTACTGAAAAGGGCCGGAATGTCACCTCAGTACGTCACGATGAGGGTTCGGCCCGACAGATGGATGAAATCCTCAACGATAATCCACTGTACAAACCCTCGCATGTTCTGCGCGGAGCCATTCTTGCCCTGTACGAAATGAGCCAGGAAGAACGTCTGGCCATCATTATGAAAGCGGCCGGCAAAGCCAAAAACCATTAATCCTTTTATAAGCCCTCCCGCCGTCCGGTGGCTGCGGCACTCCCGGAGATACCCCATGACTCACCCTGAATCTGTCAGGCCGGTGACGGTTACCCGTGACCGCAATGGCTTCTGGACGCACCCTCATTATTTTGTACCTGCCCGTGATGAGGCCACACAGACTGAATTCGGCGACTGGATGCGCCAGCACAATCTGACCTGTGCAACCCGCTGGATGGAAAACGACGCGCCTCCGCAGGTGATCGCCGACTGGGAAAAGGGAAAACAAAACATCAGTGACTGGCTCCCTTCCGCGCCAGAGGGGGAGGGCTGGTTCATTGGCTCCATTCATGACACTGAGGACGGCCCGGTCTGTGTATGGCTGCGGGAGGTGAAATGAAGCGTTTCTCATGGCTTGCCGGCGTGATGCTGGTCCTGCTGTCCTGGATGCCAGCTCAGGCAACGGCTGCAGCCAGCAACGCGGGTGATGGCCGCTGGGTTAACCCGATAAGCGATGTCTGCTGGAAGTGTCTGTTTCCGATGACGCTCGGCAATATTCAGCTGGCCGCCGGTCCACAAAAGGATACCAACAACCCGGCTTCGCCGATCCAGATTTGTCCATATGGTGTGTTTTATCGTATCGGTCTGGCCATCGGGTTCTGGGAGCCAATGGCGATGGTGGACGTAACCCGTGAGCCTGGGGTCATGGTCAACATGGGCGGCTTTAAAATAGATCTCGGACGAACGGGAACGGGAACCGCAGGGCAGAGTGACCGGCCCGCTGCCGGCACGTTCTACCATGTTCACTGGTACAAATACCCGCTGATTTTCTGGCTGAACATCATCACCAGTCTGGGGTGTCTGCAGACCGGCGACATGGATATTGCCTATCTCTCCGAAGTCGATCCTCTCTGGAATGACAGCACACTCTCGATGCTGATTAACCCCGAGGCAGCGCTGTTCGGCAACCTGATCGCTCAGGGGGCCTGTGCTGCTGACGCAGCTGCATCATCAGCTGGCCTTCCTCTGTCACCGCTGTTCTGGTGCGCAGGTAGTCAGGGTTCTATCTACCCGCTAACAGGCTTTACCAGCGGTGAGTTTTCTCCGCTCGAGGCCTCTCTGCTGGTCGGAGAGCGAATGGCCTTCAAGCTGCATCGTGAGGGGCTGGTATGGAACTCTGTGGGCGCGGACGTCGCCGTATGTAACCAGTATCCATCCCCGATCATCCCGAAAGAGCGATGGCGATACCAGATGGTGAACATGTACCCCGAACCGGGCAACTGCCATCCCTTCGGGGCCAGCACGCAGCTCTGGGGCACAACGCATAACTCTCCATCCTCCAAAAAGAACTTCGGCTACCTCTTCTGGCGCAAACGTAACTGCGTATTCCTTTAAGGACATGACAATGAAAAACGCTTATCTCCGGGCGCTGACGATCAGCGTCATGATTGCTTTCGCGCCGCTGGCCCTGGCGAGCGCCCAGACCGATATCTCCGTCTCCGACCACAGCTGGATCAAAGGTCAGCAGGATGCGCTGGCAGCGATGAAGGAAGACCTGCAGGGGCATCCTGCGGCCGCACCCGTCTTACCGCAGCAGCAACTGGACCTGATTAACCGCCTGCAGGGCGATATCGCAGCCCAGACCAATAAGATGGGGGAAAAAGACACGTTCCCGGCTATTTACTTTGTGAGCCTCGGTATTCCGCGTGAAGGTCTGCTGCCGATGCTGAAGGATGCCCGTCGTTACAACATACCGCCGACGCTGCGCGGCCTGGTTAATAACGACATGCGACAGACCGCGGCGGCAATGTTTGAGCTGAGTAAGGAGGACAAGGACGCCGGCGTGCAAATCGATCCAACGTTGTTCACTCAGTACAACATCACCACGGTACCCGCCCTGGTGGTGACCTGCCCAGGCCGCTATGACGTAATCAGGGGAAGTCTGCCCCTGCAGCAGGCTCTCGAAAAAGTAGCTGAAAGTGGTGATTGTGCGGCAACGGCACGCCATCTTCTGGAGGCCGGAAAATGAAAAAACTGCTTTCAACGGTGCTGATGCTGTTTCCGCTTCTGGCTGGCGCAGCTGATCCTGCCTTTGAGGCGGGAGCGAGCTTTGGCAAAGGTAATGCTTCCGCCGGGACGGGAGCCCTGAAAAATCCGGATACCGTCACGGGGGCAATACCAGGCTATACCGCTAACCCACCGGAGAAAGGGTATTACGGCGGCGTGGATGGTGGTGACGGTGGGCTCGCCAACAAAGGGCAGGCCGCTCTGCAGGGCAATGACGCAGCGCAGTCGGTTATCAACTCCGGAAAAACGAACCCGACGCCCGCCATAGACCCGAACGCACCTTTCATCACTATCGGTAAAAATGCGGAAGCTGGCGCTGACGGTGTGCTAAACGGGACCGCGAACCAGTGTAAGGAGGTGACGGTATCGAAAACCACCTTTGAAAATTACACCTGCGATAAGGATGTGGCCTCAGTGGAAGCCTGTTCAAGAACGGCAACACCTGGCGGACATACTTCCACCACGACAGTGCAGAAAACTTTCACACTGACGGCGGCAATGTTTGAGCTGAGTAAGGAGGACAAGGACGCCGGCGTGCAAATCGATCCAACGTTGTTCACTCAGTACAACATCACCACGGTACCCGCCCTGGTGGTGACCTGCCCAGGCCGCTATGACGTAATCAGGGGAAGTCTGCCCCTGCAGCAGGCTCTCGAAAAAGTAGCTGAAAGTGGTGATTGTGCGGCAACGGCACGCCATCTTCTGGAGGCCGGAAAATGAAAAAACTGCTTTCAACGGTGCTGATGCTGTTTCCGCTTCTGGCTGGCGCAGCTGATCCTGCCTTTGAGGCGGGAGCGAGCTTTGGCAAAGGTAATGCTTCCGCCGGGACGGGAGCCCTGAAAAATCCGGATACCGTCACGGGGGCAATACCAGGCTATACCGCTAACCCACCGGAGAAAGGGTATTACGGCGGCGTGGATGGTGGTGACGGTGGGCTCGCCAACAAAGGGCAGGCCGCTCTGCAGGGCAATGACGCAGCGCAGTCGGTTATCAACTCCGGAAAAACGAACCCGACGCCCGCCATAGACCCGAACGCACCTTTCATCACTATCGGTAAAAATGCGGAAGCTGGCGCTGACGGTGTGCTAAACGGGACCGCGAACCAGTGTAAGGAGGTGACGGTATCGAAAACCACCTTTGAAAATTACACCTGCGATAAGGATGTGGCCTCAGTGGAAGCCTGTTCAAGAACGGCAACACCTGGCGGACATACTTCCACCACGACAGTGCAGAAAACTTTCACACTGACGGCGGCCAATGGCGATGTTGTTTTTACGAATAACGGTACTTCCTTAAGTTTTAGTTTTAAAGCGCCGGCATCAGGACCGGTGATCAGCGCGCATTTTTACTGGGCGGATCGCGATGTCAATGCCGGGAAAATCTCCTGGTGGGGCGTCAGTCAGACGATTGTCGGAAAAGCCTTTAACTGGGAAATGCCGGGCGCTCCGGGGACACCGTTGTCGCAGGGGGGCTCGTTACCTGCCGGTTCCTATCAAAGCACCGGATGTGTTAGCGGAAAGCAGGATGTTTGTAGAAAACATATCCGGGAGCAGATAGCTGACTTTCAGTCAGGCGCGTCAGGCTTCACGCTCGTGCTCGTTATGAATGCAGTCGAGACTACTTTTGTCCCGGAAGTGAACTGGTCCTCATCCTGTGGCCTGGATATGTCGAAGGCGCAAAAAACCACGTCAACCTGCACCTCTCCGGGCGGAAATAAAACCATTGTGAACAACGGTCAGAGCTATAACGTTTACAGCGACTGCTGGCAGTACACCGATAACTATGTCGTGCCGTCAGACTCCACCGGAACCTGCGGAACGCTGATGACGAACCCCTCCTGTACGGCGGCAGGCAACACCTGCACTGAATCGACCGACGGGCAGTGTACCCATATGAGCTACACCTACCAGTGTCAGACCACGCATCAGTCGGGCGGCCTGGTCTGCGGCGGCGACTACATCTGTAAGTCAGGCGAGTGTGACGACACCAATGGTGCCGGAAGCAGCGGTTTTGATACGGCCGTGGCCAAACTGGCAGGACTTGCCTCGGCGGCTGAAGACGCAAAAGACGCCAGCAGTACCATTGAGGTCAAAGCCTTCACGGGGAAAGCCATGCGCTGCCGTAAAGCCTTTGCTGGTTTCTCTAACTGCTGCAAAGACTCTGGCTGGGGACAAAGCGCCGGACTGGCCGCATGTGATGACGAAGAAAAAGCAATCGGCAAGGCCAAAGCAAAAAAAATCACCGTCAGCGTGGGCGAGCGGTGCGATCGCCAGGTGCTGGGTGCCTGCATCCAGAAAAGTCAGGTTTACTGCGTCTTTGACGGCAAGCTTGCCCGCATCATTCAGGAGCAGGGACGTCGCGACCAGCTGGGCGTGAAGTTCGGCAGCGGTGACAGTCCAAACTGCCGGGGGATCACGGTCCCGGAGCTGCAGCGTATCGACTTCGACAAAATCAACTTCTCTGACTTCTACGAGGATTTGATGAAGAACCAGAAAATCCCCGATACCAGCGCGCAGGTCCAGCAGATTAAGGAGCGTATTGCCGCGCAGGTGAATCAGCAGGGAGGTGGCAAATGAACCGTGTCCTCTGTGGCCTGCTCATGGTGCTGGCGAGCCATACGGTGCTGGCCGAGGAGATTATTACGCCGGCAGAGCCGTTCACCGGCTGGTCCTGGTACAACGAACCGAAAAAGCCGCCGGAGCAGTCCAGAAAGCCACAGCAGCCTGCACCACAGGCCATTCCGGATCTCAGTAAAATGTCCCCGATGGAGCAGGCCCGGGTACTGAAAGGATACACCCAGGAGGCGCTTAACCGCGCGATTCTGTTCCCGTCGAGGGAAAACACGGCGACGTTCCTGCGCTGGCAGAAGTTCTGGACAGATCGGGCATCGATGTTCAGTCAGTCCTTTGCGGCGGCGCAGCTGAGCCACCCGGACCTCGACTACAACCTGGAGTATCCGCACTACAACAGCATTGCGCCGTTTATGCAGACCCGCGACCAGCAGACGCGGCAGAGCGCCGTGGAGCAGCTGGCGCAGCAGTACGGTTTGTTCTACTTCTACCGGGGCAGCGACCCGATTGACGTGCAGATGGCGGGCGTGGTGGCGGACTTTGCGAAAACCAACGGTATTTCGCTTATCCCGGTATCGGTTGATGGCCAGGTGGCAGCCTCCCTGCCGCAGAGCCGTCCGGATACGGGCCAGTCCCGGTCGATGAATATTACGCACTTCCCGGCGCTCTACCTCGTTGACCCGCGCAGCAAGAATTACCGCGCGCTGTCATACGGCTTCATGACGCAGGATGACCTGTCGAAGCGATTCCTGAACGTGGCCACCGGCTTTAAACCCAACTCCTGAGAGTCTCTTATGACAAAGATGCTTTTACCCCTCATCCGTGATGCAGGGCGTTTCGCCCTGTACACCTTTGTCTTCGGCCCCGCGCTGTTGCTGTACGGTATTGTGATAGCCATCTCGCTGGAGGGCTCGCTGGCGGGACAGTTTGTGAAAGAGGCGCAAACGCTAACCGAAGGCGCGCCCGCCGGAAAGGTGATGCAGTGCGTCACGCATCATGAAGCGGCACCACAACCCCGGCTACCTGAGCCCGGCGAGGACGCAAGTCCCCCTCCTTATGAGTTCCCGCCGGTACAGTTTTGCCATCGTGAACCGGTTGACAGCGAGCTGTGGATAAAGCCGATGAATGCAACGCTCCTCAACCTCTGGCTGATGGGCGCGCTGTTCGGCGCGGCTGTGGCCTTTCTGGCTCATCTTTATATTCATCGTTCCACCACCTCACGGCAGATGCCGGGGGTATGGCAAAGGGAGACACACGAATGAAACCCGCTATTCTCGCAGGGCTGATTTTCTGGGGCACGATGGCGCGCGTACTGAGCGAGCTGATGACCTGGTCGGTTGAGCATACGCAGCAGGGGCTCTTATGGTTGTGCAATGGTATGTGGGCCGTGGCGGCTGGCATGGTGGCGTATGCCGTCTATCGCTGGTTCCGTTACGAAAGAGGGCAGGCGCATAAGGAAGCCGATCATGAACATTAAAACCGGACTCACTGCGCTACTGTTATCCCTGCCCCTGCTGGCGAATGCCGGTGCGCGAGAGGAGTTAATGGCGCTTGAAGCATCAAAAACGGCCTCATCTGCAGACGCTGCAGCCATCACCGCTTCCACCATTCCTGTACCCGCGCAAGCCAGCCTGATGGCGCTGCCGGACGGACGTCGGGCTAACATGAAAGATTATGCTGTGGTGCTCTTTATGCAGGCGCACTGCCAGTACAGCGCTAAGTTTGACCCGTTGCTGAAGGGCTGGGCCGATGAGCATGCCATCAGGGTGTACCCGTACACCCTTGACGGCGGCGGGGACGTATCTTACCCGACCCCGATGATCCCGCGTAAGACGGACCCTAACTCTCCCATCGCAGACGAGATTGTCACCTTCTTCGGAAACGGTTTGCCAATTGCGACACCGACGGCCTTTATGGTCAACGTCAACACCCTGAAAGCTTATCCACTCACCCAAGGGGTGATGGACATCCCGGCACTTGAGAGCCGTATGGCCAGCCTGATTCAGGCTGACATGGATAACGTCGATCCAAAAATGCTGCCGCCAATGCCGGCAAGCGCGCAGGTCACCCCTCAGTAATACAAACGGACTACAAAATGACGACAAATACGTATGCGTTATCGCGTACCGAGCGCGTGTGGCTGTTATTCAGCGTGACGCTGCTTGTGTCCGCAGCGTTCTATGGGGTGCTGGCCCACCGGGTGGTCAGCGTCATGGATCGCCCTGAACTGACAACCTGTCTTCAGGACTTACCGGTGCTTCTGCTCATCTCGTTGAGCATCGGATTCTTTTTCACTGTTACCGGGCTGTACGTCTGCCGGCAGACCCTGGCCAGGAAACCCCGGGAGGAGATTGCATGAGGCCCATCAGACTGAAGACGCTTATCCGAAACCAGGCTTTCGCGATACTGACAGACTGTAGTGCGGATACTGAAACCCGAAAATGGACGGATTTGTTAACCCTGAAACTGTTTTATGCCTTAATTTTTACCGCCGTAGTCGAAAGGGTATACGTGACGTGCGCCATCACAACGCTCAGTGAGCTGTCCGTTGACCGCGCCGAACAGTTTACGCTCTCGCTTCTCATCCACTATCCGCAGTACCTGTTGTGGGGCGTTATGGCCGCGATTTGGGTGCTCATTGCGGTGAATTTACTTGTCTGCAGCTGGCTCTGTCTGGCCAGATATCTTTGCCGCAAAATTAACCGTGCTGACAGCCCGGCAGGCAAGGATACGCAAGCTGTGGAGGTGCCAAATGATTAAGGCGCTTATTACGGCAGGTGTCGTGTTCTTCTCAGGTCTGGCAGCTCTGCCTGCTCAGGCGGACGTCAACGGCGATCTGAACGGCTTCTTCAATAATCTGGGCTACAGCGGCAACGTGACTCAGGCGCAGGCCTGGCAGGGGCAGGCGGCAGGGTACTTCTCCGGCGGCTCAGTTTACCTCCGGAACCCCGTCAAAAACGTCCAGCTGATCTCAATGCAGCTGCCTTCGCTGAACGCCGGCTGCGGCGGTATCGATGCCTATCTCGGGGCATTCAGTATGATCAGCGGTGAGGAAATCCAGCGATTTGTGAAGCAAATCATGAGCAACGCCGCTGGCTATGCATTCGACCTGGCCCTGCAGACGATGGTACCAGAGCTGAAGCAGGCTAAAGACTTCCTGCAGAAGCTGGCCAGTGATGTTAACTCCATGAACATGAGTTCGTGCCAGGCAGCTCAGGGCATTATCGGCGGGCTGTGGCCCGTGACGCAGGTTTCCCAGCAGAAAATCTGCCAGGACATTGCCGGCGAAACCAACATGTTTTCCGACTGGGCGGCTTCCCGTCAGGGCTGTACCGTCGGAGGACAGGGTGACAAAGTCACAGCTAAAGCCGGTGATGCTGAGAAGGATCAGGTGCTGAAGAACAAAAACCTTATCTGGGACACCCTCAGTAAGAATGGTCTTCTCGGCAACGACCGCGCGCTGAAGGAGCTGGTCATGAGTACCGTCGGCTCCATCATTTTCAACAAAAACGGCGATGTAACAATTCTAACGCCACTGGTTGATAACCGCGACCTGATTAAAGTCCTGATGCGCGGGGGAACGGCGAAGGTCTACGGATGTGATGAATCCACTCTGTGTTTGGGACCTGTTGTCACTAACCTGACGATTTCCGAGTCCAATGCGCTGGTCACGCTGGTGAAAAACCTGATGCTCTCAATGCAGAACAAGCTGGTCGACGATACTGCGCTGACCGATCAGGAAAAAGGCTTTGTGAACACCACCTCTGTGCCGGTACTGAAGTACCTGACTAACGCCCAGAGTATGGGGATGAGCGCCACATACCTGCTGCAGGTGTCTGACTTCATTGCCCAGGACCTGATGATTCAGTACCTCCAGGAGCTGGTAAAACAGGCAAGCCTGTCGCTGGCCGGCAAGAACTTCCCTGAAGAGGCGGCCGCTAAACTACGCGACAACATCATTCATGCGCAGGGACTTCTCGCTGACATGAAGCTGCAGTCTGCCGCTGACCAGAACGCCCTGGACGGCATCGACCGCAACATGCAGTACCTGCAGCAGCAGGTATCCACCATTGTTTCAGGCTCCTATCAAAGCAACTATCACTGGGGTGATCGCTGATGCTTGAGATATACACCATTTATGGCGGGGGAATGTGGAAAACGGCGCTGGACGCCGTTGTCACCCTTGTCGGTCAGAATACCTTCCACACCTTAATGCGTATTGCCGGCACCTTTGGGGTGCTGGCCGTACTGCTCACGTTCATCAAACAACGTAACCCGATGGTTTTCGTCCAGTGGCTGGCGGTCTTCATGATCCTGACAACCATCCTGCTGGTTCCGAAACGCTCAGTGCAGGTCATTGACCTGTCTGATCCCGGTGCAGTCTGGGTAACCGATAACGTACCGGTTGGCCTGGCGGCTATCGCGTCGCTGACGACCAGTATCGGGTACAAGATGGCGTCGGTTTACGACATGCTGATGGCCAGACCCGACTCGGTAACCTACAGCAAAACCGGGATGCTGTTTGGCTCGCAAATTGTGGCGGAGACGAGTGACTTTGCCACGCAAAACCCGGAGCTGGCGCAGATGCTGCCGGATTACGTGGAAAACTGTGTGATTGGCGACATTCTCCTTAACGGTAAATACACCATCAATCAGCTGCTCAATTCCACTGACCCGCTGACGCTGATAACCAGTAACCCAAGCCCGCTGCGGGGCATTTTTAAGATGACCTCCACCTCGCGCCAATTCCTGACCTGCCAGCAGGCCGCAACGGAGATCCAGAAGCTGGCCAATACTGACGTTAACCCTGGCAGCGCGACGTTCACGTGGCTGACGAGAAAGGTCTTCGGCAACAAGCTGAATGGCGCGTCGCTTCTGGCCAACTCAATGGGTGAAAGTTATGGATTCTTCTATGCCGGTGGCATGACGGCTGCGCAGATCATGAAGAACAACATCACGAACAGTGCAGTACGGCAGGGGATTAAAGGTTTTGCCGCTCGCTCGTCCGACACGGCTAACCTGCTTAATCTGGCCACAGAGAACGCGGCAACCAAACAGCGTCTCGCCTGGGCTGCAGGTAACGAACTGGCGACCCGAACGCTGCCGTTTGCACAGTCCCTGCTGATGCTTATCCTGGTGTGCCTGTTCCCGCTGATGATTGCGCTGGCTGCGTCAAACCACACGCTTTTTGGTCTGAACACACTGAAAATATACGTTTCCGGTTTTATCTACTTCCAGATGTGGCCGGTTATGTTCGCCATTCTTAACTATGCCGCCAACTACTGGCTGCAGAGTCAGTCCGGGGGCACGCCCCTGGTGCTGGCCAACAAGGATGTGGTTGCACTGCAGCATTCTGACGTGGCGAATCTTGCCGGGTATCTGTCCCTTTCCATTCCGGTGCTGTCGTTCTATCTGACCAAAGGTGCGGCGGCGATGGGCTCTCAGGTGGCAGGGAGTGTACTCAGCTCGGGTGCCTTCACGTCGGCAGGTGTGGCAGCAACCACAGCGGACGGTAACTGGTCGTTTAACAACATGTCGATGGACAATGTCAGCCAGAACAAGATGGATACTAACCTGATGCAGCGTCAGGGTCAGCAGACGTGGCAGGCAGATAATGGCTCCACGCAGACTCAGACGGCAGGTGGCCATACGGTTATCGACGGCTCGGGTGCAATGTCGAATCTGCCGGTGAACATGAAGCTCAGCCAGCTGGCCAGCAGTGGATTCCAGGAGTCTGCCCGTCAGTCGCAGGTTCAGGCGCAGACTGCTCTCGATGGCTACAACCACAGCGTTACCAGCGGCTGGTCACAGCTCTCTCAACTTTCTAACCAGACCGGTACCAGCGACAGCCTGATCAAAGGCAGTGAAAACAGTCAGGCCACTAACGCAACACGCGGTGCTGGCATGATGTTGTCTGCCGCTGAAAGTTATGCGAAAGCAAACAACATCTCGACGCAGGAAGCCTATAACAAGCTGATGGATATCAGTAATCAGGGGTCTGTATCTGCAGGCATTAAAGGGACGGCCGGAGGGGGGCTTAATCTGGGCGTTGTTAAGTTTGGTGCCGAAGGAAGTATTTCAGGCGATTTGCGGCATTCTACGGGCAGCTCCAGAGGAATTCAGGATTCTGATTCCCATTCGCAGGATATGCGACATGATCAGAATGGCCAGGCAGTTAATGACTTCCGCCAGGGTATGGATATGGTTAAAAGTAGCCGTATCACCGATGGCGCGAATCATTCTGAGAATGCTGCAAGCAGCAATGTTCAGCAGCTGGCCGCAACGCTCAATGATGCAGAAAGCCAGTACCATCAGTACACCACCAGTTCGACGCAGAGTAACGAGTTCAGCCGTATGGCCACCGTTGCGCAGAACCAGAGCGCAAGCCTCGATACGAACTATACGCAGGAGTTTGTGGACTGGGCGGCTAATAAGTACGGTGATAAGGCACAGTCCATGCTGACAAGTGCGCCGTCGGCGCGAGAAGCAGCGATGGAATTCGTAAATGAACGTCTCAAACCTGAAATCATGGGGGATTATCAGCAGGGCCGTTCAGATCTTACCAGCGGCCAGGAGCATGCAGCATTCAGTGGGGAGCATATCGTACAACCAGCGCGAGGCAGTCAACAGGTATCAGGTTCATCTGGCCATGATGCTGGAGTCAGTTACAGCTCTCAGGATGGCGGTGCTCATAGCTCGGGAGGTATTGGCAATGCCCAGACTAACGGAACGACTCAGGGCGCTGAATATGGAAGCCTGCAGGGTGGAAATTATTCTGCCAGAACAGATGATTCTGTTTCTCCGGGGATTGGGCAGTCAACTGTTCATCAAGGGCAAGCAGGCGGACAGAGAAGCAGCTCGGGTAATATCACCTCGTCGGCAGGGATGGTTGAAGCCGGTGGACGCACCACTGCAGATGAAAGGACAGGCCACACTGCAGAATCGCATCCTGAGTTCCAACATTCAGGTACCGTCAGGGAGCAAGGAACCACGCATGGACAGGGGAGTGATGTTACTCATAGCCGTTTAGGCATTAATGCTGGCGGAGAAAAAGTACGTGGTGATGCCATGCAGGAGTCATACAAAGAAAATCAGACTAAGCTGCATGAACATTCCTCGCAGGGTTTTGGTCCCCAGAATGAGTTACAGCGCCGAGTGGCGGAACAAAGATCTGAAAATGAGCATAAAATCAACGAATCTTCTGGAGAAATTGGCAAAAAACAATCCACTGTTCAGGCATCCAGTGATATCCTGAAAGGAGAAAACTTAATCGGTCAAGGGCGATTCAAGCTTGGTCGTGCCGAAGCTGAACTGGATCAATCAAGTAAACTCAATCCGTTTAATGATCTCCAACCAGATGAGCTGCAACAGAGAGTGGCAGAATTAAGGAAGAAAACTGGAGGGTAAAATGACCAAAAAGGTAAGTGCTTATTGTTGTTTCATTCCAATCGGCATTTATGCAGCTTATTCTGTAAGCCTGCAATTACTTTTTGACGTGCCATTTATGGCTAAGAGCATGCTCTTATCAGTCATACCCAGCGCCATATATATGTTCTGCATTTGGAAGTTACGAAACAGCAAAAGAGGGATGAGCTTAAAAGCGACGCTCCTGTGTAACACGATGCTTGCAGTCTTGCTAACTTTCTTGGTGGCATTTGTTGGCAATGATACCGAAAGTGCTCTCATAGCAGGCATAGCCGTTCACTCGCTGATAGCTTTCATCTTTGTGGGAACAGTATTGCGGCCTATTACTTTCAAGGATAATACCCTTCTTAAGGATGAAGATAATGGCCGGATATATGTTATCCGAAATGGGATAGCTCATATGTTGCCAGATAATGAGGCTCAACTCCTCAGCACTAGTGACAACAAAATTATCAGTTTTTCAGGCAGTCATATGAGTTTCCAGGATGGTGGAATAACCAATATTCCTCTGAATACTTCCTTCAACGATTCGTTCAGTAACGGAATAACTGTGAACCCTGCGTCAGGAATGCCAATGGTTGGTGGCATCTCTGGCCTGGATATACACGGAAACAGTTGGGGAACAAACTTCAACGAACCTTCAAATACGTATGACCCTAACCGGGGATACTGAGAGTAAGGGGGCAATGGCCCCCTTAATTTTTGTAGTAATCTAAGTCAATCATCTATTTAACCTAAATTCCCTTTCAAATCAGCCGATAACGTCTCTGTTAGCTATATCTCGCTAACGGGGACGTTTTTCTATGCACAGGATGAATTCATGAAATTAAAACAATTAGCCGTTGTAGGTCTGATCGCATCTACTCTCGCTCTGTCTGGTTGTGGTGCCATGTCCACAGCGGTGAAGAAACGTAATCTCGATGTCAAAACCCAGATGAGTGAAACCATCTGGCTGGAGCCATCATCAGAGAAGACTGTTTATTTGCAAATCCGTAATACATCTGACAAGGACATGTCTGGTCTGCAGGCACAAATTACAAATGAACTGGCCGCGAAAGGCTACCGCGTCTCCAGCTCTCCGGACACGGCCTACTACTGGATTCAGGCAAACGTGCTGAAAGCCGAGAAAATGGATCTGCGCGATGCCCAGGGCTTCCTCAAGACCGGCTATGAAGGTGCGGCAATGGGTGCGGCACTGGGCGCGGGTATTACGGCGTATAACTCATCGTCTGCTGGCGCAACGCTGGGTGTCGGTCTGGCCACCGGGCTGATCGGTATGGCTGCAGATGCAATGGTTGAAGACGTCAACTACACGATGGTGACCGATCTGCAAATCTCCGAGCGCAGCAAAGCGGCCGTCACGACCGACAATATTGCCGCCCTGAAGCAGGGAACGTCCGGCATTAAGCTGCAGACCAGCACGGAGCAGGGCAACCGTGCTAAATATCAGACCCGCGTGGTATCCAACGCCAACAAGGTGAACCTCAAGTTTGAAGAGGCGAAACCTGTTCTCGAAGCACAGCTGGCCAAATCCATCGCTGGCATCATGTAATGCCCTGTGGCTGCGGCGATCGTCGCAGCCGTTCTTCTTCCCCCGCTGATTTTTAACTGTGCTCATTCCGGGCAGGGTGCGTCAGTGCTTTCTGTCAGTTACCAGTAATTACGCTTCCTCGCATGACTGCGCCAGGCGCAGCCCTGCCTGCGGCGAGCGTTGCGTCCTTAATTTCAAAGGAGTTCGTCCATCATGATGCATCAGATAAATGAACGTGCAGATTACTCAGCTGAATTCTGGTCGCTTATCCATCTGGAAAGTGAGCTGATGGTAGCGAGGGCTTATCTGAATGTCTTTGGTTCACTTCCTGAGGGGCACGGAATGACCTTCATTACTGGCTGGGCTGGCTATGAATTCACTCTATATGGTCTGGAACCCCAGGAATGGTATTCACCGGTTTATAAGGATGTGGCCTCCTCAGTCCGCTCTATGGCTGCATACATTAATGCACAGGACTGGGAGGACGGATGTCAGCAGGCCAGATATGAACTGAGTCTGATGTAATAACCTGACGTTTTCCCACTCGCGGTACCACGTATTTCATCACCCTTTTCAACGTTTCTTCTCTGATAACACACATCACCGCGCAGGTGATGCGATAACGGCCGGACAACACTCTATGAGCTTCGCAGGAAAAAACCTCACCCAGGGCGGGCAGATGACCGCCTATCGCTGGCGCATGTTCATTCAGGTGAACAACTGGATAGGATTCTGGATCTTCATCCTGTTCGCCGTGCTGACTACCGCCATTTTTCTCTGGCGAATTCCACAGGAAGCCCTTGATAACGGCTCCCTGTGGTGGTTCGCCAGCATCAACAGCAGTTTTATCGAACTGATGCCGGCAACGGGGACGCCAAAAATTTACGACGTCCACTACTGGTATGCGCCAACGGCGACGATGATGGTGCTCAAAATGACCCTGCCGCAGATCTATGCGGACCCGTACATGCAGGCTATGGGTGACCAGTGCCTGACTGAGCTGCAGTGGGCGGCCTGTGCCAGCGGGCTGTTCAGTATGGTGGTGTTTATCGCCGTGACATGGTTTATCGCCAATATCGGTCGTAAGGAAAGTGAAGACGAATACATTTCCGGGATGCAGCTGACTGACAAGCCTGCCGAAGTTAATAAGCTGCTGCGTAAAAACGGTGAGTTCTCTGACCTGCGCGTGGGTGATCTGCATATGGTCAGGATGGCGGAGGTACTCAATTTCCTGATGCATGGCACTATCGGGGTGGGGAAGTCGACGCTAATACGCTGGTTACTCGACTACATCCGCAAACGTGGTGACCGGGCCATCATCTACGACTCCGGCTGTACCTTCACAGAAACCCATTACAACCCGTCCACCGATTTCATACTCTGTGCTCACGACGAACGCTGTGCCAACTGGCAGATGTGGGGCGAGTGTGTCGACGCCGTTGATTATGACAACCTGGCCGCCAGCCTTATTCCGGTGGAAGGCGACTCAGATCCGTTCTGGGTATCCAGCTCGCGAACCATCTATGCCGACCTGGCCATTCGTATGTCTACGGACCCGGAACGCAGTATTGAGAAGTTCCTCAAAACCCTGCTGTCTCTCAGCATGAAAAATCTGCGTGACTATCTGGCCAACACGCCCTCAGCCAACCTGGTTGAGGAGAAGATCGAGAAAACGGCCATTTCCATTCGCTCAGTGGTAACCAACTACGCCAAAGCCCTTCGCTACCTGCAGGGGCTGGATGACGGAACAAAGCCACCATTCACCATCAGAGAGTGGATGACGCAGGAACGCTATGACAGCAGCTGGCTGTTTATTTCAACCCAGGCTCGTCACCGCAAGAGTGTACGCCCGCTGATCTCACTGTGGGTATCTCTGGCCACGCTGATGCTGCAGAGCATGGGGGAGAACAGCGACCGCCGCGTATGGTTCATTATCGATGAAGCCCCCAGCCTGCAGCGCATCCCCGAGCTTGCCGAGACACTTGCTGAGGCGCGTAAGTTCGGCGGCTGTTTCGTGCTGGGGATGCAGAACATGGCCCAGCTGGTTCACGTCTATGGCCGCGAGCTGGCCAAAAGCATCTTTGACCTGATGAATACCCGTATGTACGGTCGTTCGCCGAGTGCCGAGATGGCCAAAGTGGTGGAAGAGGAGCTGGGCAACCAGCGTAAGCGCAAAATCCGCGAGCAGAACAGCTACGGTCTGGACCAGGTGCGTGACGGTGTGTCCCTCGGTAAGGACGAGGTCAATAACCCCATTGTCGACTACGAGCAGATCATGCGTCTGCCAAACCTCAACTTCTACGTGCGCCTCCCGGGTGAGTATCCGGTCGTCCGTCTGAAGCTGAAATATCGCGCCCCGAAGAAGCGGCAGGCAGGCCTGATCGAGCGCAACATCCGTGATGCGCTTAGTCCAGAGCTTGAGAGGGTTATTCAGGAGAACGAGCGCGCAGCGGCGGCTGCAGGTCTGACATTCCCGACCGGAGACGAAATGCTGGAGAAGGGAAGCGAGACATCATCTGCTGCTGACGGTTCTGCACCGGTTTCATCAGCAGGGGCAACCGGCTCGCCGGCGGCATCGCCCGTCGAAAAAGTGGCTCGTGCCCGAATGGAGGAACCGAATCCATCACGCAGCGCTGCACCTGAACGGCAGCCGGTACCAGCCAGGGAGCCCGTGACATCCCGAACAGCGCCAGTGGTCCCGGAAGTAGTGACTGAAAAACACAGCACGGTGACAGACCCTGTCACCGAAGACAAAAAAGACAACGTTGTTTCTCTTCGTATTGTCGGGCTGGCTAAACGTACCGCTGAAGCACCGGGCAAAGCACCGGTCGTGGCCGATGTATCTGGCAGTAAATCTCCTGCTGGCTCCGTACAACCGATGCCGGATGCTCTCAAAGCCCTGCGAAATCGTCAGCACATATCTGAACCGCCCGTCGCATCACCCCTGAGCATGCTGCACAGGGCGCGTCAGCGTCCTGCCACTTCAGAAGGCGATCAGCAGACCGAAGAAAGCGGTGGCGAATCAATGAATCTGGATATGAAGGTGACGGCACTGCCTGACGGCGGCCTGAGTATGACGACGGCAGGGAAGTCAGTGACACCGCAATCCCCGGATGAAGCCCACAGCACCCACCGGCAGCTGGCGAAGGAAGAAGAGAACATTTTACTTCACCGTCACGCGGATGATCCGGGTTACGACGAAAACGACCATCACTATTACGACAGAGAGCCTGAACTATGATGTCAGTCGCCCCTGTAGCGTCAGCCGGCGAGGCTGCAGGCTACTACAGCAATTCCGATAACTACTATTTTCTGGGCAGCCTGCAGAGCCTCTGGATGGGAGAGGGTGCAAAAGAGCTGGGCCTTGAGGGCAATGTCCGAGGCGATGACCTGACGGCCGTGCTCGAGGGACGTCTGCCGGACGGCTCACGGCTTGGCAAGGAGGTTAACGGACAGCACGTCCACCGCCCCGGTCATGACCTGACCTTTTCCGCCCCCAAGAGCGTGTCCATTCTGGCACTCATCGGCAACGATAAAGAAATGGTGGAAGCACATAACCATGCCGTCCGCGTTGCGGCCGGCTATGTCGAGAAACTCATCTCGGCCCGCGACACGAAAGACGGCGTTACGTCCATTGTGCACACCGGCAAGATGGTGGCGGCCGCATATACGCATGATACCTCGCGCAATCTCGACCCGCAGCTGCACACCCATCTCCTGATTGCCAACATGACGGAGTATGCGGGCAAATGGAAAGCCCTGGCCACGGACTATATCCATAACGCCGGCTTTATCGAAACCGTCATGAAGCATCAGGTCACGCTCGGGAAAATTTATCGCAGCGCGCTGCGTGAGCGGGTTGAAGCGCTCGGCCATGAAGTGGAAGAAGTAGGCAAGCATGGCATGTGGGAAATCAAGGGCGTTCCGGAAGAAGTCCGGGACGAATATTCCTCACGGGGCCGGGAAATTCAGGGGGCCGTGGGGGCTGAAGCCACGCTGCGCAGCCGGGATGTGGCGGCCAAAGACACCCGCAGAGCGAAAGTTGACCCTTCGCGGATGCGCCTGATGGAGCGCTGGCTGGGCCAGATGAAGGAGAAGGGATTTGATCTGAAGGCGTACCAGGAGAGCGTGGTGCCGCGTGATGCAGGTCTTCGTGAGACCGCGCCTCAGCCGGAGCGAGATCACCAGGCTAAGCCGGTTCCTGCCGGGCCTGAACAGGCTTCTCCGCAGACGTCGTCCACGGCAGAAAAGAGCGTCGACACACCTGCTCAACTCACAGAACGGGAGAGCCTGTCCCGTCAGCCAGTACCACAACAGACTGACACGCTGAGTCAGCCGGCACAGACCGTTCCCGAAAAGACGCCGGCGACCAGGAGCATTCCTGCAGCGCAGCTGGACACTGAAATACCCCGCCCGGAACTGACTGAGGCTGTCCGTATGGCCATCTCGCAGCTCAGCGACAGTAAAACGCGCTTCACCTTTGGCGAGCTGATGATGACCACCGCTGAGCTGAGCGAACGGCTGCCGGAGATTCAGGATATTCGTGTGGCCATCGATGCGGCGCTGAAGGACGGCATGATTGTGCCGCTGGACAGTGAGAAAGGGGTCTTCACCTCCCGTATTCACCTGCTCGATGAACTCTCGATCCAGGCGCTGAGTCAGGAGCATCTCAAATCCACAAAAGTCGTCAGTTTCACCCGCCCGGCGCAGTACGCGCCGGCTGCGCTGGAAGTGGTAGAGAAAGACGCCCTGGTTCTGATGAATGCCCCGTCAGGCGTGGCGGGCATCCGTGACCTGACCGCGCAGCTGGCCGGTATTGCCGGCGCGAACGGTCGTGACGTGCAGGTGCTGGCCAGCTCTGCCGAGCGCGCCATTTCACTGGCGAAATCCGACGATTTGCGGGAACGGATCATCAGCCGTCAGCATGTTCTGAGCGGTGATTTTCACCTGAAACCCCAGAGCACGCTGATTATCGAAGGAGCAGAGCGTCTGGGATTAAAGGAGACGCTGGTTCTGCTGGGCGAAGCGCGCGCGCAGGACGCACAGCTGGTCTTTCTCGACAGTGCCGGGCGGCAGGCGAACGGTAATGCCATGTCCGTACTGGAGTCCGCGGGGGTTGTCCGCTCCCGCCGCACTGAGCCGGCACCCGGGCTGGAGGCCGAAGTGGTCAGTATTCCGAACAAACGCGACCGTTACGAGGCGCTGGCCAACCGGTTTGCAGAGCTGAGCGGAGGAACTGAAAACGTCACCGCCGTCGTGATCGGCCGGCGTGAACAGGCACAGCTGACGGGCCTGGTACGTGAGGCGCTGCAGAACGCAGGGCAGCTGGGCCGCGATGGCGTGGAGATAGAGGCCCGGCAGCCGGTCTGGCTCGACAGCAAAACGCGCCGCATGCCCGGTTCATACCGTCCCGGTATGGTGCTTGAAGATCGCACGGACGCAAAAGAGCGTAAGTCGTATGTGATTGATCGGGTGCATGAGGATACGCGAGTCCTCTCGCTCATCGACGGGGACGGCGTGCTGACCCGGATGAAAATCGGTGATATCAGCGCTGACTGGCGTCTTTTCAGCCGTGAAACCCTCAGCGTGGCCACCGGCGAAAAACTGCTGTCCGTGGCGGGCGACCGCGAGCACAGCCTGAAGGCCAAAGATCGTCTTGAGGTGACCGGGATAAGTGAAAAGGGGATTGAGGTTAAACGGGGGGAAGACACCCTGACGCTGCCAAAAGACCAGCCGCTCTATCTGTCACATGCTTACGTGACCGCGCCGGGCGGACGGGATAACGACACCGGCGTGGTGCTGGCCGCGCTGAACAGCCGCGACATATCGACCCAGACCATGAACTCGCTGGCACAGAGTGGCCACCGTGCGGAAGTGTTCACCGCCGAAGTGCAGGACCGGGCTGAAGCCCGGTTGCAGCGCATGAAGACAAATGCCTCTCCCGTGCAGCTGGTCAAAAACCTGAGCGGACACCAGGACGTCAGTCAGGCGGTGGATTCACTGCATGACAGCGTCCGGACGGACGCGGGACTTGCCGTCTGGCGTGCCATTAACGACCAGCGCACCGTGGTTATCAGCGAGCTGAAGCTCGCGACGGAAGCGCAGAAATATCATCCCGACCTTGAGGCCATCGGGAATGAAATTGGCGCGATGATCAAAAACGGCGAGCTGTTATCCGTATCTGCAGGGGGAGAGCCGGTACTGGTTTCCCGGTCCACCTGGGAGATGGAGAAAGCCATTCTGCGCGTGGTGGAGGAAGGAAAGGGCACGCAGCAGCCGTTGCTGGAACAGGTACCGGAGGCCGTGCTGAACGGCCTGACGGATGGCCAGAAAAAGGCGACCACCCTGGTGCTGGGTACCACGGACCAGTTTATCGGGATTCAGGGCTATGCCGGCGTGGGGAAAACCACGCAGCTGAAGGCGGTGATATCTGCACTGGAGACCTTACCGGCGGACGTTCGCCCGGTGATGACGGGGCTTGCTCCTACGCACCAGGCAGTGAAAGAGATGAGCGACGTCGGTGTACGGGCGCAGACAATCAAATCCTTTGTCGTTGAGCATGACCAGGCGACGGCCGCAGGCGGGAAGCCTGACTATAAAGGCCAGGTGTTTCTTATCGATGAGTCCTCAATGGCAGGCAACCAGGATACGGCGGCACTGTTCCAGGCCATTGCCAGCGGCGGCGGTCGCGCAGTCTCGATGGGGGATATCGACCAGTTTGAAGCGGTCGACGTGGGCGCGCCGTTTAAGCTGATGCAGGAGCGAAGCCCGATGGATGTGGCCATCATGAAGCAAATCGTCCGTCAGAAAGACCTGCAGCTGCGCGGTGCCGTTCACGACATCATTGATAACCGGATCGATGCGGCCCTGCAGCGTATTGAAACCCAGACGGCTGACCGCGTTGCGCGTAGCGCTTCAGCCGCGCTCCCGGAGAGTGCCATTCAGGAAACGGAGGCGCCCGTTAACGATATCGTGGAGGACTGGACGGACCGGACGCCGGAGGCCCGGTCCCGCACGCTCATCATTGCGCAGCTGAACGCCGACCGTAAGGCGATAAATGCCGGCATTCATGCCGTGCTTGCTGCGCGGGGGGAACTTGGAGAGAAGGCCATTAAGGTGCCCGTGCTCGATAAAATCACCCATACCCGCCATGAGTTCAACAAAACAGAGGCCTGGGAAGCCGGGATGGTGGTTAAACGCGGCGATCGCTACCAGGATGTGCTGGCCGTTGACCGTAACGGCAGCACGGTGACGGTACGTGATGAGGAAGGGAAGATTGGTCTGGTTTCACCGAAGGAGCTGATCACCGGTGACGTGCAGCTGTTTCGCCGCAGCGAGATGGAAGTCCGTTCCGGCGATCTGCTTAAGTTCACGGCGACCGATCGCGAACAGGGGCAGATGGCCAACCAGCGCTATACGGTGGAGTCGGTCAGCGAGGAGGGGAATATCCGTCTGAAGGGGGAGAACGGTCGCGTCACCATCAATCCGGAGAAGGTCCGGGCGCAGCAGCATCTCGACTACGGATGGGCCGTTACCGGCTACGGTGCACAGGGGGCAAGTAGCGATTATGTCATTGCGCTTGAGGGCACGAAAGACGGGCGTAAGGCGCTGGCTTCCCGTCGGGCCTTCTACATCTCAACTTCCCGCGTCAAGGAGCACGTCCAGATTTACACCGACAATAAAGCGGACTGGGTTAAGGCGATAAAAACGCCGGAGCGTGATATCAAAACGGCGCACGATGCGCTGGCGCCTGAAACGCAGCGTAAACAGGCGAAAGCCATCTGGGCAATGGGGCAGCCGGTGAAGAAAACGGCCATCGGTCGCGCCTGGGTGCGCCATCAGGGCATGCAGGATGCGTCACTGACGGCAAAAATCATCCCGGCCACCCGGCGTTTTCCTGAACCGGCGCTGGCGCTGCCGGTGTATGACAACAATGGCAGGAGTGCGGGTCTGGCCCTGGTTTCCCTGGTTGCCAGCCCGGAAGGACGGATGACGCAGGGTGAGACCCGGATGGTCATGACAGAACGTGCCCGTGGCGCCGTGCTGCAGCGGAGTCAGTCCGGAAACACGATTGTGGCCAGCGACCTGACGGCCGCACTCGAGGCAGTACGAAATCATCCAAAGGACGGCGTGGTCTGGCAGACGGGAAATGAGTCACTCTCGACACATCTGTTAAAAGTTAGTGGCGGAATTATCAGGGCAGAGGAAGAGGGACTCGCTCAGCACGTTATCGGCAAAGAAAGCGAAATTGTACTTCCGGCAAAAACCGTGCTGCACGAAGCCCTGGCGGAAACTGCTGATCTTAAGGCAGCGCTGGCACAGGAAGAAGAAAGACGACAGCAAGATGAACCAGGTATCAGTAAGGCATTGATACAGGAGAATGCGCCCAAAGATGAGCAGGAAAAATACTCGATTCCGGTTGAGGATACGGTGCGCATCAGGCCTGACATGATCGCTGACAATCAGAGCACAGAACCACATAAACCCGAACACTGGAAGGTGAAACAGATAGCGGACAGGGACAGTAGCATGGCGAAGGACGTGGGAAGAGTGGACGGTCGCGATAATGTAGCGGACAAATCCCTTTCTGACCGTGAGCAACATATGGCGTCACGTATGGGCAGACAGCTGGTCAACAGTGAGAGCGATATCGTCCGTCAGCCAGACAGTAGTGAGCGTGGAAGGATGCCGGAGCGCGAAGAACAGACACTCACCCGAACCATTCAGAAAGAACGTTAATCTCACTTTTAACCACGAGAATCAGACAATGAAAGCAAACAAATTAGCAGCATTTATAGTTACAACATACATTGGCTTTATTTCAACGGCACACGCTTCAGCCCCTCAGCCATTATTCAGCCCGGAGCAGGAGGCACGTATCGGCGAAATCGCTGCCGACTATCTGGTTTCTCACCCGGAGATTCTGGTGACGGTCAGTCATAAGCTGCAGGAACAGCAGGAGGCACGTAAGCAGAAGATGTTTGCACTCAGCGTAATGGAGAATCAGGCGAACCTTCTGCATGATCCGGACACACCGGCTTACGGGCCTGATAACGCAAAGGTCGCGGTGATTGAATTCTTTGATTACCAGTGCGTGTTCTGCAGCCGCTTCGCGCCGGAGCTGGAGAAGGTTATGAAAGCGCAGCCGGACGTCCGCTACCTCTTTAAGGAGTGGCCAATATTTGGTGGTCGTTGGGAAGCTTCACTGCAGGCAGCGCAGCAGGGGCTGACGGTCTGGCAAAAGAAAGGGCCGCAGGCCTATGTCACCTATCACAATGCCGTCTACGCCACCGGCCATAATGAAGGCAAGCTGACGGCGGAGGATATTCTCGCGGCAGCGTCAAAGGCAGGACTGGCTGCCCCAGCTCCTGGCGACCATACCGCATCCCTTGAGAAAAACAGTAACCTGGCAGAGGAACTGGGACTCACCGGAACGCCGGGGATCATCGTCATGCCCGTTAGCGGTGCGACTCCCGACACCATCACAGTTTTCCCGGAAGCCGTAACCGCTGAAAGACTCCAGGCAGCAATCCGGAAAGCCACCAGAGTGAAATGATCCTCAGCCCGAAGAACGTCTCCCGCCAGAGACTGTTTTTCATGTTCCGCGCGTAATTGCCATCTTCCCGTTCCGTTCTCCTGCGCTTCCTCGATCAGGCCTGCCGGCCTGATACTGCGGCGAGCGCTGCCGGTTATAGTCCCTTAAGGGCAATTAGCATGCAAACTATGGACGGTTATCTGGTCTAACATCTGGAAAAATTACTGACGAGAAGGTAGTATTCGGATCGTCAGCGATCGTCTTGTGGTGGGACAGATTGTTGATTCAGATTACTTTTGTGACCTAACTCAAACTGACGGTTTGACTGCTTTGTGGTGAGGCAGGCGGGTGGCAGAAGATGGTTTTACGGAAGAAATGCGGACTTCCGGAAACAAACAGGGACAGGACGTGTCCAGTAAAACGTTCAGGAGCAGGTAACGGGATTTCCCGGAGCCTGAATGCACAAACCCCCTGAAATCTGTATCCACTTTGGCGGGCGGTTCAGATTCAGGGGGTCCAAAAGCAGGCGCGTTGCCTGTGAAGGATTATAACGCATGCACCATAGAAAACAACACCCGGCCGCCATAAGAACAGGCCGCCGTGAATGACAATCAGATTTCTGTTCACTGGTCAGATCTACCGAAAGATGAGCTAACCCGTTTCTGGCAGGATGTCGATGCCGGCACTCAGGGTAATTTCCTCATTGCACCGATCAAAAAACTGACCCGCCGCAAACGCGGTGAGCATTCCACAAAAGCCAAATGTGAGAACCCGGCCTGGTATCGCCCGGAGCATTATAAAAAGCTCTCCGGACAGCTCGGTCATGCCTACAATCGCCTGGTAAAAAAAGACAAAGAAACCGGGCAGGTCAGCCTGCGCATGCATGTTTCGCGTCACCCTCTCTATGTCGCCGGCCGCCGTAAGGCGGGACGTAAATATGGCTTCCGTCCGGAACGTCAGCGCCTGCTCGATGCGCTCTGGCCAGTGCTCATCAGCTTCTGTGATGCCGGCAAGCATACCGTTGGCATGTGTATCTCCCGTCTTGCAAAAGAACTCAGTGCAAAGGACGCAAAAGGCAATGTCATTCCGGAAACGGAGGTGACGGTGTCACGCCTTTCACGGCTTATTGAGGAACAGGTAAGGTTTGGCGTTCTTGGCCTTGCGGAAGAACGCACCTGGGATCGTGAATCCCGCTCCTGGCTGCCAACGTATGTCTATATCACCCCCGTGGGATTCCAGATGCTGGGCGTCGATATGGACAAGCTGTTTAAAGAGCAGGAGAAGAAGCTCCGTCAGAGCGCCGAGCGTGAGCAGCTGATCCGGGAAGGGGTGATGAGCGAACATGATGATGTTCAGCCCCACTCCGCGCGGAAATGCTGGTCTGACCGTAAGCGCCGGGAGGCACTCGTTTACCGCCGCAAAAAAGGCGCAGAGCGTAAACGTGCCAACAATCTGATTAAGCTGCCGGCAGATGAACGACTCCATGCAATGTCTGAATGGATTTACCGCACCCTGCCGCCTGACGAAGCGTACTGGTGCACATCTGAGCGCCTGAAGGCTCTGGCCATCCAGCATCTTTACCAGCTGGATCTGGCGCTTTCTCCACCGGACTAGTCACAGACGAAACAAATGTCTTTCTGTTTACAGGCCCCTCACCGGGGCTTTTCGTGCTGGTTTTTTTCGGCCATTATGCTCATTTTTCATCCTTCACTCCTTTCTTCTTCCGGTCACCATGACGTTCTGCCGGTCGTTATGGCCCGCAATGTCCACTGTCTCTTTTTTTTACACAGAAATCCGCAAACGAATAAGTGAAGTAACCCGGAAATGAATATAAGACATTCCGCAAAACAGTCTTACTTCACCTTTTTTATCTCTCTGTTCATTACATTCCAGAGTAGATCTTTGTCTTTGGCCACTCTGTGGATACCGTAAAATGCCTTCGCATGCAGCGGCCTCACGGCCGCGCGCTCAGAAGGAAATCAAAAGTTCCTCCCGTCGCAAGCGCCGGGCCCCGTTCTGGCCACAACCCGGCACCGCATACATATCTGACCCCTGCTAAACCGACGCCGCCCCGGCCCGCAGGGCCGGAACACCCTCGCTTTAAGAGGGATGTTGTAACTAGAAAAAAGAGCAGCTGCAGTTTGAGTCGCGGCAAGCCCGCTGTACACGCTCGTAAGCGCCTGACGGCGCTAACGCGGAGATACAGCCCGTCAGCGGCCTCTGGCCTCGACGTGCTCACTCCGACCGCGCACGTCACTACCAGGCGTGGCGGTTAACGGGTATGGCTTTGCAGGGTAAGGGATGGGACAGGCAGAACCTTTCAAACCGCAGCGGCTTACGCCGGTCACGGCGCCCGTCGACTTCCTCTCCCTGTCTGGCTTCAGCTGGCGCCTCCATGCCGCGATGCGGCATCAGTGAGTTCTGCAGGGCAGTGTGTCCTTTTTTGTTGTCAAAACTCGTATCGGGAATATGCTTTCAGAAACAGATAAGCGAGGCGATAAAATGGACACGTTGCTTTTACCCGGCCAGAATCCCCGTGCCTGGGCGGAAACCATGATCAACCTGGAGGCCAGAAAACTGGTTAACACGGCCAACACGGTGGCGGCCATGCATCTCCAGGATGGTTTTATCCGGATTCAGTTTGTGGATGAGATCAGGGCATTCATCATGGCCCAGTTTGAGGCCGCACGCCGGGCGAAAACGGATGATGACTGTATGGGGTCGTCTCAGAAAACGGAATCTATGGTCACTCCCGTTTTTGCAACACCGATTTTGACGACA
>OKOM01000102.1_pt1 | contig 29242 bp, 40 predicted proteins | sample 1611261 | NCBI WGS metagenome assembly OKOM01 (sample SAMN04436724, study PRJEB24849) | human gut metagenome | biome: human gut; feature: NICU; material: stool | host: Homo sapiens | place: USA: Saint Louis, MO | collected 2010-10-23
CTACTTATCTACATGTAGTTTGCGGCGCGCCGCAAACTACATGTAGATAAGTAGGTCTATACATCTACATCTCAAACTACATTGGCAAACTACATTATTTATTTATATGAGAATTGAGCGTATCGGTGGAATGGGTGGAATATGTGGAATATGCTGTAAAGCTTTGATATATAAGGGTTTATTCGTTCCACCTCTATTCCACCTTTATTTTTTATTGTGGAATCTGGCTTTTCAGGGTGGAATATATGGAGGGTTTTCGCCGTTATGGTGGTTATTGTACCGTATGTAGATTTTGAAAGTAGAGAGTTTATGTAAAACTACTTTCCTATTTTCTACTTTTGCCCGGAACGGGGTTTTTAGATCTGAAATATGGTAATACACTATACTATACTACATTGTTAATTGACGGTTTGAGATTATAGAAAACCTGAACGGTGAATTTCTATTTTTCTACATTCTATTTGGTTGGGTACCTGCCCGGAACGGGTGATCAGAAAGAGAGTAAAGCAGTACAGCCACTTGATAAAAGTTTAAAGCTGGTGCGAGTTTCTAAAAGTAGAATCCAGTCTCCAAATGGAAACTTTCTCTACCTGGTGGATCAGCAATGACATTCCCTGTCATCGATATATGGTAAGTCGGTTTGAGAAAATGAAATAGTAATATACTACAATATACTATACTACACTTTAACCTATGAAGTGTGACCTTATCCAGGTGGAACGGGGAACATTGAAAGTTTTGGGGCTGTATGCCCCGCCATTACTGGTAAGTAGTGTTCCACGGTTAATTCCCCTTCGTGGAATGAGTAGAGCCTGAACAGTCGATTGATAAAAGTTTAGCAGTGCCAGCCGCATGATCTGAACGGTAATACACTATACTATAATATACTACACTATAAGCTAATCAGGTTATTGCTCAATCCAGTTCGCCAGGAACGGCAAGCCATCCCCCTTTATCGAGCATTATCGATCTGCAGTAGTGGCCAACCCTTCAAATTTGCTCACTCATTAACCAAAAACACACCATAGGCTCAAATCCTGCCTGTAAGCCGTTCTGAGCGACTTTTGCACCTACCCCATACAAACACCCTACCACTACCAAAAAAATTCATTAGCCATAGCGATATTTTTATGAGAGTAGGGTAGGATTAACGACATTATTCCCCCGCTGTGTTTTATCTTCCAATCCTGGGGTGGTTTGTTTGTTAGCACATGGGGAATAATAACTTTGGTTGAAAAAAGAAAACCCGCAAAAAAGCGGGTATGGTTAGGTAGACATTATTTTTTATTCCATTCTTCTTTAAAAAAATTCTCATTCAATTTATATATTTCATAGCAACTTTCGAAACATGGCTGACTTAAATGTATGTTTGGGTATATGTTTGATGCCCATGCGACGAATGAATCCAAAACACCATCACTTTTTAACTCTTCAAATATTTCTTTGCAATTATATTTACTATTTATCATATTATACCTCTCTATATTCTTCTCATTTTCTTATTGCCTGTAACTGGGATTAATATCTCTAATATCTGCTGTTGTTTTGAAGCGATCCTTTTTTCAAATTTATCACTGCTTAAATGTTCACTTTCCCATGCATCAGTAGTTAAATCCTTTGTAATGCCGCCATTAAAATTAATAATATTGATAATGTCATGGATTTCAATGTTAATATTGCGATAGTATACTGGTGTTATATTATATGAACGAATATTAGTATCTTCATATATGTATTTTGGTAAAAAGCTGATTTTTGTTTCAACAGTATTTAAAAAATCATCAAATTCCTTACTTCTGGAAACAATATCGCCATTTTGTTTGGAATGGTAATGTTTATTCTTATAGAAGTTCATTTCCTCTAACTCTTCTTCACATATATTGTATTTATCTTCATTGTCCATTATGAAAGAAGTGAATTTGTCATAAACTGAATCTATGTTATCTACTGATAGATTTAAAAAGTCTTTTTCTGCACATCTAATATCATATATATAATTATGCTCATTGGAATATATTTGAATAACACCACCGTAAACACCTATATCAATTAGCTCTAAAATAGTGCCATTTTTTAAAAGATATACACCTTCGATTAATTTGTTTATCTCCATAGTTAACTCCTTAATTATTTTACCCTCTTATATATTTATAAAAGATACAGTGACACTGTCAATAAGCTGGGGTAAAGCTCCATTAATTCTACATAGTTTATATTGTTGGCGATCATACGATACTGGATATAAAAAGAAGCCCTCCACGAACGGGAAGGCTTAAAGGTTATTACAATCGGGCTTTCTTCTTAATGGCAACTGGCTTTTCATTCATTACCTGTGCAATTTCTTTTTGTTCTATTTTGGCAATAGTGGAAGCAATGGATTCCCTTACTATAAGTAAATCTTTTTTGTCTTTTTCGCTAACAACGGTTATTTCATCTATAAATTCTAATTCTTTTTGTTTGAGCAGTTTTAAATCATAGGGACCACTCATATCAACAATACAAGAATATGGCTCAATGAAAAATATGTTCCCTCCTATTTCTGAAATATTGATTTCTTTTGTTATATATAGCATGTAAAATAAATTAAGTAACGGTTTTTCTCTATGAGAGTTATATAATTGCAAAGCTAAGAATTTCATTGTGTGTTTTATTACGGGATTGTTGGTAGTAAAATTAACAAAATCCTCAGCTGTATAAGTGTATGGCATATCAATATTATGCCGGTGATGAAGATATTCAAGAAAATAAATCTCTGTTAGCTTTTCAGGACTCGCTTTTATCATTAAACTATTCATAATGGCATCCTCTTATAATCTATTTCTTTTTTTGATAGGGTTTGATGTAAAAACTTCGGCTAATTCTTCCTGTTCTTTCCTCGCTATCTTTATCGGGTTTATATGGTTATTATAAAAGTCCTTAGCTTCTTCAACTGTTTTTAATATCTTGAAGCCTTTCTTTATAAATTCATTTTTTTCTTCTCCGCTTAATATAGTACCAGAAGCTAATAGAAATTGATTATTTGACTTTGCCATTTCTATTACTGTGTTAGTGTAATGATTATATCTGTCGTCCATATTAAAAAATAGATCAGGGTGTTCGCCTGTTATCTGGTTCAAAAATGTAGTTTTCCCTGAACCACGCTTACCTAAAATTATCATTCCTGAATATGGTGTGTTTAAAGTAATATTGCTCATATTTGTACCCCTTATAGTCTGTTTCTTTTACGGGTGATTCTTTCACCCGTCATTATTTGTTTAATGGCTTGCTGTTCTTTCCTTGCGATTGATTCAGGGCTTAAATGTTCTGAATAGTAAAACATCGCCTGAGCTATTGAATGGAACACCAGATAGCCTTTATTAATAAGTTCACTCTTTTCTGTATCACCAATATAGCTACCAGACATAATAATAAACTTTCCTTTCTCTTCTGCTTCATTGATTGCTGACAAGTAGGAAGATTTACCAGCGAAATAAAAATCACTGTCTAAGTTTAAAATTGAGTCTGGATGGTCTTTAACAATACGATTTAGAAAATTTGTTTTCCCGGTCGCTACTTTATCAATAATTACCATTCCTTTATAGAGAGTGTATCGTTTGAAATTTGTCATATTTAAAATTATCCGTTAGTAAGTTATATATATTATTTAGTTCTTCTTTGATAGAATCGAGTATAAATGGGATGGAATTTATTTCCCTGTATGCCTTTTTCTTTTGTAGCGAATTAAGAGCGGTGAGTTCCATTGCAACTAATGCTGTTTCAGGAATTTCTATTTTTCTGTGTTTCATTATAAAAATGAGACATTCATAACTATCTATCTCGTCAGTAGTGATCTCTAATTCTATTAATTCCTTCCAGATACTGTTAAAGGTTTTAATTCTGTTGAAACGGCTAATTATTTTATCCCTTCCGTTTAATAGTCTATTTCTTTCCATTTCGTTTTTATCATGAATTTGCTTTAATGCCCTGAATACACTCTTCATTTTTTCTTCTACAGACTTGTAAAAGAATTTCTTGTGTAATGAGCATCTATTTATTTGCTGGCTTCTCATTTGTATTCTTGTTGAAAATATAACTCTCTCGTGTTTGTTAAAACTAAACCCTCGACCTTTCATTACTAATAATAACATTTCAAATGTCTCTGTTTCATTCACAGTACAGGTATAGCTTTTGACTTCTTTCCATATGCTTGTAAATGATTTACTTTCTATATTTCTTCCCATAATTAACTCCTTAGTTATAATTATTTATTGTTTTAATACTACTATTTCAATTTAATGGATACAGTGAAACTGTCAATAAGCTGGGGCAATTCTCCACCTTTTATCCATAATTAGAAATTTATCATTATTGTGATGCAATGTTTTTCATATACCATGCAATTAGAAACCACATGGTATTTTTTATCCGATAACCCATACTCTTTTGCTTCGCTGTAAATCCTTTCCAGATCTTCTTTTATAAACCCCAGTGTCTCGCCATTATGGTTTATCCAGTAGTACCCTTCCCCGTTCTGGTTCGTCATAAAGAGATAGCTCTCCTGGCTTCCAGTAATGGCATATGTATTTATCAAATCAGCTTCATATAGTCTCTGTGTTAGCTCTGTCTTGTTCATAACTCACCCCGTTTATATTAATCTAATGCAATGTATATTATCGCTGTCATAAATAAAGCTTGCAGCTACGATATGGTATCTGCTGGAAAGGTTATATTTCTTCGCTTCGTTTATGACCTTAACAAATTCTTTTCTACCCATTTCAGTAGTGATACTATTTTCATTTATCCAGAAATATCCTTCATTCTTCTTATTAACCATAAAAAGATATTCATTAGCTTCGGTTTCTATCATTTTTATTTTTGAAGGTATTGCTATTACTTTTGCGATTTGCTGTTTGTTCATAAGTCACCCCATTTATATTATCTACCCTGTAATATAAATATAAATACCCCAGCGAAATCGTCAATAAGCTGGGGTGAGAGTTCACTATTTTTCCACATTTAAAGTCTTTTCTTTTTTATAGGTGGGCATTGTTGTTTTCTTCGAATACCAATCTGATATTTAAACCCATAGATAGTTATCTGTTATTCCACTTTGTTGTTAGTTGTTATAATTTCGTATTTCTGACTTGTTTGTTTATATTCATTTTTGTAATCCAGGCATTTTTCTTGCTCTTTAGAATTTGGTCTTATTTTATGCATCTCAATTTCTTGATCACATACCTGAATTTTAAGTTCTAATAAGTCCATGTTGTTTTTAATTTCTTCTATTGTTGGCTGTGCCTTTTGGCTGTTAGCTTTTAAAAGACCAATAGTTAAAAGCCAAAATAACAATAAGAATATAAAATATAGAGTTTTTTCTCTTTTGGTTTTTCCTTCCATAATAATTCCCCTTAAAGTCTTTTTCTTTTTATTGTTAGTAATGAATTTGTTCTATCATTGGATATGATTTTTAGAAGAAGTTTATTCTGTTCTTCAACCGATAAAAGATTCAACTTACCTTTGAAACCAAATTCATTCAAAAGAAATTTTCTTTCTTCACTGTCATCGTAAGTGGTTAACCAGCATGAATCTTCTAAATCAATAGACATAGTTGTAGTTGAAAGACCAAAGCTAAATAAACTATTAATATCAGGCAATCCTTCTTTTAAAATTGATTCCTTAACCATTCTTTCTTTACTGAATACCGATAATATATATTTGTTCTTTTTCATATTTCACTCCGTTATTTATATTTGTTTTCTACCCTCTTATATACTTATAAAAGCCCCAGTGAAATTGTCAATAAGCTGGGGCAAAATAAAATAATTAAAAGTATCAGTGGTTCACTAAAATAGATAAATGGTGGAACTATATCTGTTTATAGAAGTTAGTTTTAATGGAAAATACAACATCATCAACACTATTGCTTTTGATAAAAGTTCCAGCCATGTAAACGGCATACAGATAATTATCATAAATATCATATTTGTTGTTGGTTGCTGCATACCTTACACACTGGTTAACTGTTTCCTTTTTTACACCAGTATATTTTTTATCGAATACAGTTAAGTTCATTGTTTCTATGAACATGCGATCTGGCTGTAATTGCTGCATACAGTTTTCAAAGTTCATTAACCATAGTCCATTTTGTTCTGAGCTTACTCTGTTCCTGTTCTTGTCTGCTGCACAGAAATCATTAACGGCTGAATCCACGACAACACCGTTAATCTGTACCGGTGAAAGGTATTGTTTCCTGTTTATGCTGTTGCTCCTGTTCCATGACATACAGTTTTCGTAATCCTGGTTAACCTGTGGGATCACTGTTTGCTGTTCCTTCGGTTTAAACAAGCTGTATGCCGTCAGAACGGCAAGAACGGCGATACCACAGTAAAATGCTTTCCTGTTGCTGCCTATGCTGTTCCTGATTTTCCTTTCTGTATTCAGATAGGTTTTCTTCAATTCTTTTTTTTGTTTTTTAGATAAAATGTTTTCCATAGTAATTACCCCTCTTATAGTTATTTTTTATACATCTAATGGTTACAGTGAAATTGTCAATAAGCTGGGGTAAAAAAAAGACAACTGGTTAAGCTGTCTTTTATGTGAGTAGGTTCATTACATTCTTCTTCTGGTGCTGGGTTTAGGTGTTGAGGATTGAGAAAGTATCGAATGAAGTTCTTCTCTTTCCTCTTTGATATACTTATTTATCATTTCAATAGTTGGTTTGTTTGTTTTTTCATGTAAACATTCACCTCCACTGTTTTCAAATATTCGATAGATATTACTAATGGCAACATCTTTATTCTTACTTGTATCTAAATATCTTTTCAGTAAGTGAGCCTTCAACTCTCCGGTAGTATCTATTGAATCTATTTCGAAAAGTCCTTTTTCATTTAATTCTATTACTTCATAGGCATCAACAAGTTTTTTAAATGTATCATCAGGGCAAAGCATAAGTAATTCACAGTTATAATATAGTCGCTCAATCTCCCCCTCTAAATCAGACAAGGTGTTATTATTAAGCAATCCATTATCTATCAGTAAATCGAGTTTATTGATATCTATAAACTTAGGGTTTTCTTTGTCTCTTATAAAATTAGATATACGATAGTTTTTCTTTAAATATTCGCCATTATCGTCACATTCGATAAATTCTAAAAAATGGTTTTTCTTATTGAACTTATTTAAATCAAGACCTTTTTTAATACACTCTTTTAAAACCCCATAACCACATTCGGTAATAACTGGGATATTGTCTTCTCCAAGTTTATACATATCATATCCTTGTTTGATTAGTTCAATGCCTCCGTACTCCTTATACTGTTCAATTGGTAGTTGGTTAATATCAAAATTGATTGATTTTAGAAACCTGACAGAGTTAATAAACTCATTCATAGTGAAGCCATTATCAAAAAGTTTGACATGGATTTTATCTACTCCCCCGGCTTTTACTATGGCATTTATGATACTGTCAGTATCTAAATTACCATTACTTCTTTTATTGTATATCTCTTGACCTTCTGAGTTTTTTATTATCATAGTTCCTCCTACATTCGTCTTCTGGTAATGGTTTTTGGTTGTGATTGTTTGAATACATTCTGTATTTCATTATCTTCTATTGTCGTAACTGTATTAGGATAGTTCCCACTGTTCAAATCGTGAGATTCTGATTTCTGGAACAGGTCTTTTATGAAGTTAACAGCTTCAATTTTATCTGGACTCACTTCTATATATCGTTTAAACAAATGATCTAAATGTTTATCATTGTCTGTTAATATAAATACTGCCGGGTTAGTTCTGGTTTCCCCTGAAAATATACTATATGAACTCATCATTTCGGTGTTTAATGATATGGTGTCATAGCATTTAAAAAGCAGTTCGAATCCCTTATCAGTTAGATTTAAATCAGGTTTGTTATAAAGTTTGTGATGTTCAAAACATTCATAGTCTTTTATGGTGTCAGGTGTTATTAATCCAGACTGAAGAAAGACTTCAAGTTTTTCACTTGTATTTATAAAACGAGAGAATCTATGGTTATGATTAAAATCAAAATGATCATCTCTTGTAAATTGACTCATATCTAATCCGTTCTTTATCACTTCTGATAGTGCTTCCTTACCGAAGTTAGCAATATGGGGTATGCCAAAATCATCAACCTGTGTCATATCATAGCCCCATTTTATAAGAGCTATACAGATTGTGTCGTTCGGTGTATGTCCAATAATCACATTGTTTATATCTTGATAAATTTCTTTTAAAAATGTTAATGTGTTTAATGTCTCTATATCTTCATTATTTATGGTTATATCACAAGGGTTGTTTTGACGATAATCAACTTTAATTTTAACTTTTTCGGTACCCCCTGCCTTAACGATTGTATCTATAATGGCTTCTCTATCTAAATTTCCAGCCTCATATAGCTTGTTATATTCACTATCATTTATAGTTATAATCATAGTTCCTCCTACATTCTTCTTCTGGTGCTGGGCTTTGGTGCTGTATGTGTGAAAACTTCCTGAATCTCGTTCTGTTCTTGTTTAGTGTGTTTTTTAATCATGTTTATAAATGGTAAGTTATCCTTACTGTTTATATTTTCACCTCTTTTCTCCAATGACTGATATATTTCATTAATAGCAGAATCTTTGTTTGCACTCGTTTCTAAAAACCTATCAATTAATTGAATTTTAAAATTACCAGAACCATTAAAATAACACAGATCCATGTCATGAATTTCTTGAATCTTATCAATATTTAACTCTATTTTATCGTAAGCATTAAGAACTTTTTTAAAGGTTTCTTTATTCATGGCTGATTGATATTTATAATAAAGCGGTCCAAAGTCTCCCTCTAAGTCTTTTAATGTTTTTTCGTTTAACAATCCATTGTCAGCAAGCAAGCTAAATTTGTCGTAGTCTATGCTCTCTTTATATCTTATAAAATTAGATATATCAGAATAATGAACCTTTCTACTATTACCTCTTTCATCATAGTCAATTTCAGATCTAAAATGATTGTCAACATTGAATTTATTCAGATCTAAACCTTGTTTAATACACTCTTTTAAAACCCCATAACCACATTCTGTAATGACCGGGATATTATGCCTACCTGTTTTGTACATATCATAGCCTTGCTTGATAAGTTCAATAGCTACAACTTCTTCGTATTGGTCTATCGGAAGCTTGTTAATGTCGTAGTTGATATTTTTCAAAAACCTTATTGCTTTAATAGCTTCGTCATCATAGAAATCACTGGCATGAAAAGTCAGGTCAATATTTTCTATGCCACCTGCTTTTACTATGGCATCAATGATTCTGTCTGGTTCGAAATCGTTTCTGTTTCTGTATAAATTATTACCTTCTAAATCTCTTATTATCATAATCAACTCCTTATCTTTTATTGACTGCTAATTCTATTTTATCTAATAAGTTTATTTTGTCTATTCTATTTTTCCTGAAAAGATTTTCAGCATGATAAATGTCTGCGAGTAATTTAGGTTTTTTCTTTTCTGGAATAAATTCTTTCACCCTGTCGCCATACATTACCTTTTCCATTTCTTCCGCTTTTATTATCATAAGTCACCGCCTTTTTTATAATTATGTGATTAGTGTATTTAAATTAAATATTGCATAAAACATTCCCACACCAGATATGGCTAAAACAGTCATACCAGCAATGAATTTCATTGAAACAATTTGCTGTCTTGCTTTGTTAATGATGGGGTTTATTATGCTTTCTGAATTTCTGTTAAACCCATCGATTACCTTAACTCCCTCCTTATAGTTTTTACCTTTTACCCTGATCTTGTAGTATACGGATAGAGCACCTGGCGAGTAGCTGAACCTGAACCCTACCAGTATGTCTCTTGCTACCTTAATGGTTACTACATTCCCCTTTCTTGTTATGTCTTTAAACTTCGCCTTGTAGTGATCTTCCACCAGGATAGCGAACATATGCCCTGTATCAGCTATCCCCCCGTATCTGTCGTCCAGCTTCAACTGTGTGTGGCTATCGGTTAACAGGAAGTCCATAGCTGTCGTTCCCTTTCTTTTGCTGTGCTTCAAAGCTGATTTAACAGACCTGATTATCATATCGTCCATACCCTTTCCCCCGTTTACAGTCTTCTCTTCTTCGTCGTTCCTGTCGTCGCTGCTATGACTTCCTTCAGCTCCGCTTGCTCATTACCTGCCGCTTTCGCTTTGAGAGCCTCATAGAGCCTTACAGACGGCAAATCGGCTATAACCCCCATGTAATACTCTTCCACCTTCGCTATAAGCTTCTCGTAGCTGTCCAGGTGCTGTAATCGCTTATGTGTGCCGGTGGCCAACATGGCATCGAGAAAACAGACAATGTTTGCTGTTAAGTGGTCTATCCTTTCTTCATCACTTGCAAGCCTGGTATAACTACCCATGTATCTTGCAATGACCAGTTCCGGGATAGTGTAAGATCTGCGGGATAAGTGGTATTTGACCGTTTGACGGTGTGTGTCCATGAACAGAGAGAAGAACTCTTTACGGCAAGAAATCATCATGTCTTCCATGAAAAACATGCCATTGGTTTTTGTCTTGTTTATAGTGAATCCTGGTTCAAGAGATAACTGCATAGCTTCCTGATATCTTTCTTCTTCCCCTGCATTAACGATTGTCCAGAAAGTAAGATATTTTTTCGCTTGTTCGGGATTTTTACCAATGAGATTAAATTTCGCCATAAACACCCCCTAACTGTTCTTTTCTCATTTCTATTTCTTTAAGAATTTCCATTCTTTTAACTTCATTATCTTTCCACCAATCCATTTTTATTAAATGCTTCATAACTTCCTGGTAAGTGATAAGTATTAAAGTCTGGTCGTCTGCTTTTACTTTATCAAAAACCTTTTCAGTGATTTCCGTAGTGACGGATTTTAATTCTTCTTTCATGCTTTCAGGTCGGTTTGTCTGACTTATGAAATACTGAATCATTATTTTGCAAATTTCTTTTGTGTTAGTGAATACAGATAGCATCCTGTCGAGAGTTTCCTGTGCTTCCATACTCAATTTATACTCGCCAGTTTTTTTGTTTCTATTTTGCTTACAGGTTACATCTTCGTAGATAAAAGAATTGCTTGCTCTAACTCGTTTTATTTTTTTATCTGACTCAATAATGCAAAGCTTAAAATTAACCAGGCTTGAAGTTAGTTTATTTTGGTTTAAAATGAGTTTAAACCCCACTAAATCTCTTTCTTTTAAGATCATACTTTCCTCCTTCTCTTTTCTTTTTGCTCTTGTCTTACTTGCTTATAGGTTTTCAAATCGAAATTAATATCTCTGTATGTGTAAAAGAGAATACTTAAACCAACACTGATAAAGCCGCACAAGATATAAGCCGTTAAATCTAACTTGAATGTTTCATCCCTGAATATAAAAACCATGATGGAAAACAATAATGTCATACTGAAAAAATAAACACCAACAAGATAATTAATTTTACCTTTAATCCACTTCGCTAAATGCCATATGTTTTTCCAGAATCCCGACTCTTCGAGCCTTTTGTATTTGGCTAAAAAAGTGTTTTTAAATAAATTAAAAAGAACAACAATAAAACCAAACCCCATGATAATGGTGATTGGGATCGTAATAACCGGATTGGTTAAATTAAAAAAATTGAATGTATTCATAATTAACTCCTTACATTATAATTATATTTACCCTCTTATATACTTATAAATGCCCCAGTGAAATTGTCAATAAGCTGGGGCAAAATAAATTTAAAAATATTTGATATTTGAAAATAAATAGAATATATTAAAGTCGTTACCATAAGTAACTCCGTAAATATTGTTGATTAATTGGTTTCTACATTGAAACAAAAAGCCCCTAAGTTCAGGGGCTTTATTTTATTCTGGTGTATCTGTATTACCTGCTGATCTTGTTTTTGGTGCATTATCAGAAGATTTATCATTTCCAGAACCACCTCCATCATGTCCGTTAGCTGCATTCATGGTATTTTCTTCGTTTCTTTCCCTAAGCTCCTGAGCCCTTTGTACTCCTCTTGTAGATGCACTACTCATACTCATAACAGCTTGTTTACTACCGCCACCGATTTTTTCAGTCGTGTGAGAAGAACCACCTTCGATACCATTTGCATAATCCCCCATTGAGCGAGATAAACCACCACCAATCCATTGTAGAATACTGTCTGGTATAGAGTGGATTAAGCCAAAGAGCTTGTTCATAGTTTCTTCTACAACTTTTAGATAGATCGTAATCATAACGATTTTACCTATGAAAGCGGCTGCACCGACTCCTATCGTATCGCCAGTAAAAGCAATGAAAGCATTTATCAACATTAAGCATGGGGTCATGAGTGATAGAGCTACTACGAACCCGATAACCATAAGAACAGGACGGAGGATAAGAGACAGTATCAACATGTATCCTTGCCCCATTTTACCCACTACACCGTCTTGATCTGGTGCAAGGTGAGCAACCATCCATAATGGGGCTGCAAACATAGATTCGACTACTAACACCAACCAACCTATAATCGCACCGAACCAGACTATGAAAGGTTTCCATGCAATAACATAAGCCATTCTGATTCCTGCCCAGAACAGTGCAAATAATAGTCCTGTAACCAATGGTGTAACCAATGTCGTAGCTGAAATAACCCCACCAGGTATAACATTAGCAGCGGTACCAATACCTAAAACAACAGTTGTCATGACTCCATATGTTACAAGAGCAAAATTAATTAAAGATAATCCAATGTTGATAATTGCTACAACTGGATTTGCAGTAAATGCCTGTGCAGTGAAAAGAGCAGCAAGCTCAGAAGGAGAGAAAACAGCCATTAATTTATCTAAAAGACTTTGATCACCTTCTGTTCCTGCACCGGCACCACTTGCACTGTTATTATTCAACATATTTGCTTTTGCAAAGTATGTTTTTACCTTTTTCTTGATTTTATCAACAGAAGGATAATCTGTTTTATCAGAACCACCAAACCAGCTTGTTGATTCTTCCAACATACTACCTGTAACACCTGTACCAATAGGAACATTATTTACTACATTGTTAACAGCACTTTGAGCCATTGCGATTCTGATAAACCATGCTCCTGCTGATACGAACCCGTCTTTTTTCAATGATTCAACAGTATCTTTTGAAATTGAATCCTGGTAAGCCGTATTAGCTGCAAGAGCAATAGCGACTTTATAGGCTTCACCTGCAACTTTCATATCGTTAGCTATGTAATCAGCGGTTATAGAATCATCATCATTAGCAATTCTGTTTCCTACATCGCTTGCTCTTGCTAATAAAGCACTTAATGCTGTTACATGAACAGGAATCAAGCTTCTTTGAATTTTGTTAAGATCAACAAGGTCAAGTGCTGCCTGGGGTGCATTTGCTATAACTTTATCGGAAGTAGCATACATATCATAAATTATAGAACCACAGGCATTTCTTGAAGCCTCTCTATTTTTATTACCAAACTCGATAACAAGTTTTTTACCATTGTTAGTGCCGCTGGTTGTTGAGGTTGTAACTCCTGGATTCCATTCTTCTTTTGTTATGTTTAATAATTTATCAATAATACCAGCACTTTTTCCGTCAGCTTCATTTTCGCCCTGGTCTTTCTTAATAGCTGCTATACAGGCATATCCACTTACAGCACTTTGGTAAAGTGTGCTGATCTGTCTGTCAATAACAGGTTGAGGCAAAACAGAACCTTTTAATGGGTTTTCAACAAAAGCATTCCAGGTCTGATCTGCAAGCCCTACTCCCTGCACTGCAAGCCATACGACGATAATCTGTATTGCACAGAACCCGCCTTTGATAGGCATAATCATAGAGACACCAAGAGTCGTTCTCACAGGCAACCAGAGAGAAGACCATTTCTTACCTAACATCTCCCCATCGTGAGCCGTGTTGAGTGTGCCGGCAAGCATGGTATAACCAGCAAGAACACCACCAAAAGCAAGTATACCCGCAAGGAAGACACCAGATATGGGGGAAAAAGGGGAAGTATCGGGATAAAACAAAGGAATGAATATATTCTTTATTAACCAGTTATCATCATTTGGTTTAAAGAGATCAAATCCTTCTGCATAAGCATTTTGTGTTATTGTTAGTGAAAGAAGTAAGAATATACTTCCTAAATACCTCGTTATGTTTTTTGTACTCATAAGCACTCTCCATATTTATTTTGTTTTTCTTATATCTATTTCCTCATTTTTAAATTAAGGCTATTGACATATGTTTAGTTTTAAATATATTAAATTATATATAAGATGATATATGAAATAATATATTTAAATATATAAGAGAAAAAATTAATATAGTCAACACTTGGAGAGTTAAATATGATAAATAAAATAAAAACAGTAGAATTAATTGAGAAGAGTATGTTGCAGCAAATAAGCAAAGACATATTTTTAGTAAATGCAATACCACCTAATACATTTGCTAATGGAAAAGGTATTTTAATATCAAATCCTCAATGGCTTACAGAAAAACTACTTTCTGTATCAGCGGGAGTAAGTAAGGGAAAATATACAATGCTGTATGTGGCTTTACTGGTTGAAATGGTTGAAAAAATCAAATCCATGAACTCCGATGAGAAAGATAAAACTTTAAAAATTTTAAAGCAAAAAGAAAATGATATTAAATTTGCGGTTACATGCGGAATGGAAAAAAAGAAAATACAATTATTAGTTCCTGAAAAAACACTTGATGAAATTAATGGATTAATGCCTGATAGCTTTAAGTATTATATGATTCCAGCATTAATTGACCATGCTATTAATTTAAAAGAACAAAGCGGAAATGTGTTTTTGTTTGAAAGCAACCATGAAGGAGAACATTATGAAAACTAAATTCTCACAGAAACTAAGGCAGTATCATTATAATGAAAAAAAATTAAGAAGAAGATATATAGAATTTTGCATACTTTGTTATGTTTCATATACTGTCTTGATCGCAACGGTTGTTTTTGGATTCTTAGCAGAAGATATATTCCAGTTGTATTCTGCTGTGATCTTTGGCTTGATAATGTCAACTCTGACATTCAGATTTAGTCTAATGGCATATGGAGTAAAGTATCAAACAACTTACACTCATGGTTTTTTCAGAACCCCAGGTGAATGGCTTCCTGATTTTTCTTACAATACCGTCTGGAAAGAAGAGTGGAATGAAGAACCTATTGATATGTTGGCAATAGAAGAAACCAAATCATTACCTAACAAAAAACCTAACAGCTTCAATGACATTATGTAAGATGATGAAAAACATCGAAAAAAAACTTGAGATACAAAAAAGAGTACGCTAAATTAATAATGAACAAACGGTTTACAGGAGAAATAAAATGACTACTTCACACGATTTATCAACTATCTTAATGGCATGGGGTGTATTGTTTTTATGTGTATGGCTTACTAAGCATTATACCCGTTTAGAACTTAGTAATATTCTGACTTCTGGAAAAGTTTCTATCCAATATGTTGTTGCCAACCTTGCTTATCGTGCTGGCTTCATTGCTTTGGTTGTTGCTTGCCTGGCTTCGTTAGCGGTGTCAATCGGGTTTTCTGTCGGGTATTTCGGTTCTTATTACCCTTAAAAACACTCTCCTATAAGCCGTTAAAAAGCCCCTAAAAAGGGGCTTTGTTATTTCTGGTTCTTCTCTAACAGCTTCGATAGTTCCTCTGCCGTTCTGGGTCTTCCTAACTTAAAACCCGCCGATACCTTTTGCTGGTTAGCCGTTCGGTTAAGCAGCCTTGCCAGTTGTTCTGGGCTTCGCTCCTTAAACATGCCTGTTGGAGTCTTGCACACATAAACATTGTTGGTGAAAAAAATCCTGACTGGCTGATCTGCTTCACTGTCTATAAGGGCATTTCTGCCCTGGTTAAGGGTGTATCTGTCTTTCATAATCACTCTCCTTTGTTGGTCTTATTTTGTATAGAAGCACCTATGTTATCCCAATCCGTAAAGCCGAATTTGTCATAGTCTTCCATGATTTTGTCTAACTGTTGTTCAATTTCAGGGGAAAGTTGCCCGTTCTCGTTCTCTGAAAGGTGCTCTGTCGTGAAATCTGGCTCTTTCACCGGGGTGATTTCCTTCAGATTTTCTTCTGGTGCAACTTCTGGTACTTCAAATTCCAGGATATCGCTTATATCTTTAAGCTCAATTTGGTAAGCACGACTAACACCAGATAGCATTGCTTTATACTTGTCACTAAGTTTTTTAGTGTTCTTACCGCCCTGCTCTCTCAACATTCCAAGATTTTTGGCTGCTGAAATCATCTTATCTTTTGAAATCCCATAACGAGCAAGGCTATCAAATGCACTCGGATTAAGTAACACATACCCGTTGTAATCCAGGGCATGATCCATAACCGTTTCCTGCACAACAACACCTAATGCACCGGTACTTGCTTTTGTCGCATTACTGGAAAATTCAATCGCCTGATCAATCTGAGATTTTTTCATATCTAAGCGATTGCCCTGGCAATAAGCATAATTTTCCCAACGGAATCTTTGAGCATTATCCGTTATGAAACTTTTTAACATTTCATAAGTGTTAGCATCTTCATTTTGCTTTTTGGATATAAGTTCGTCTTCCGATCTCTTGAATCGTTCAATGATAATGTCAACGGCTGCCTGACAAGCTGCACCTTCTTTTTCACCTAATACATCACCGACCAGTTCAGCACCAACCTGAGCAAGAGCCAGCATTTCCAGTGAACGAGGTTCGTTCTGCAAATCTACAAGTTTAATGTCAGTGGTCAGTTCTTTTAACAGTTCGTCAAGCCTTGCTTTATATTCTTTACCTTTGGCTTTAATTTTCTCAATCGCTTTTGGATAGAAATGACCGTAGTTCTCACTCATGATCTGGCTTAGTTGTTCAAGTCTGTATTGACCGCCAGTGTAGTTATGGAGAACAGAATCTTCGACATCGATTTGCATTAAACGAGTGAACAAAGCTTGTTCTTTCATTGTTCCACCTGCCACATCTTCAATACGAAGGTTAGTAGAGGCAATGACAGAGTTATTCCAGCTTTCACCCTGATGGGTATTTCGATATTGGTCAGAGTAAGCACGACCACCACCGTTTGTAATATCCATAATCAATGTTGCAGCATGAGTAATATTATTTTTAAGAAAAAGGTTATCTAATTCATCAACAACTAAAACACCATGATTATTGTTTGCAAGAAATTTATGAAACCCAATCATAGTAGTGTTCCAGTCGATATTATTACCTTTCCCTTTCATTGGGTTTCCTTGTAAGCTTGCTATAAGCTGACAAGTTTTAGATTTACCCATGTGAGCTTTACCATACAAGATATAGAATGGAGTTAATGATGTCACGGTAATATATCCACGCATATATCCAGCGGCTGCAAATGCAAGACCAAAAGCCATTTGAGGGCAATTTAAAACAAATTCAGAAAGCATTGAAAAATATAAATCAGCACTTCCCTTCACTTCTGTGACTTTTATTTTTTTACCCACATAAAGATCATTATCTGGTCTGATATGGTGCATTAAATCACTTGTCCAGCCACACTGAGAATAACCCGTCTTTTTATTTAATGAACCATTTGAAATTACATCGTTAATAAGAGCTAATACTTTTGAATGGTTTAAAGGAGAAGGAGCAAGGAAACCTGCTTTTTTAACTTCTTTAAAATCGTTGGCAGCACCAGAAGGAATAATAACCTCTTTAAATTCGCCATCGATACTCTTGAAAACAAATTTAATATAAGTTACTGATTCGTCAATTGTGCCATCAAGAGCCGTAATAATTTCTACCGGGAAAATCGGGAAGTTATGAACAAGAATATCTTTAACAACAATCTTTCCTTTAACTGATTTTCTTGAAGTATGATACATACCATGTGTAGTAATTTTCCCTACAAAACTTTCATAGAGAGTTATTTCTTTTTCTTTTTTCTTTCTGCGGATAGGGGCAGGTAGTCCGTCCAGTTTGTTAGACGGATCTTCTGAATCAGCTTCCTGTGCTTCCCCAATTACTGTTGAAGCCTGGTGTTCGTCGTTCTGCTCGTCTTCTTCTTCCGTGTACTCGTCGTCTTCCTGATACTCTTCTTCATATTCAGATTCGTTATAAGTATTATTTTCTTCAATTTGAAGTTGTTCTTCTTCCTGTTTAGTTTCCTCTGATACAGAATCAACAAGATTCCCTGAAGAAGGATCGTACATTTTTATCTCTACACCTGTTAGAAGGTATACATCTTTTTCATTTGTTGTCATAAGTACCCCGTTTTATATTATTTTATATATTATTCCATATATTATAAACTATGTTCGATTTTTATTAAAGTGTCAATAACCCGATGATAATAAATAGCTTTTATTTTTACTCATAGACTCATAATAATTTTTACCACAAATATAGTGTGTAGTCCTTACTTCTTTTGTCATCTCTGAATGGTAAACCATTTTGTATTCATGCTTAATGTCGATAAACAACTTTCTTAAAATTCTTCTTTGTTGTTCATTCATTAAATCAGGATAGACAGGCATATTTCTTAATACGGCTTCTGTTAAAACTGCTTTTGTGAATATAACACTGCTATCTACTGAAGGTGTAGCCATTCCCCATTCATAAATCGTATCACCGAATAAATCAAACAACTCGGAAATGTTTTCGTAAAATGTGTATTCAGTTTCTTCAAGATAGGTTTGGAATTTCTTATCGACTCTTGCAAGCTTTTCTAAATTTTTTTTAGGGATTGCCTGTAAATGTTCATTATAATCACGAGTGTAAAGCTCTATATAAAAATCATTATAATAGCATTCAAGCAAATCTAAACCGTCTTCATTGGGTTTAAAAGTAATATGCTTTCTCTCCTTCATTTTTTTAGCATAACCTGGCTTATCTTTCATAATGAGAGGGTTAACCAGCTTGCCGACGAACAAAGGATCGGGAAGAGAACACTCTTCTTCCCTTAACTCGTTAATCGCTCCTATAATACCATCAGGTGGAGTAAGGGGAGTTTCCTCCCCGCTTACACCAAGACTCTCTATTTCTTTTATTCTGTCCTTATTGTTGTTTATGTTCATAAGTCACCCCTTATATCTTATTGTCATTTTTAGGCTTTTTTGGTGAGTTATCACCATCAGGGTTTATTCCATTGCTTTTAAGAATTTCTTTAAGACGAGCAATTTCATTATTCATTTCCGTTGCTTTTTCTTTGCTGGCATTGAACAATTCGTCAAAATCTTTCTGCAATGTATCTTTATCAGCCGTTAAGGTATTAACATCGTTGGTTAATGCTTTAATTTCTTTTGCTGATTTTGTAGCTTCTTCTTCTCTTACCTTTTTAAGCTTGCCAGGTAATTCTTTTAATTTATATTCACTCACTGCTTTGGTTGTTGCATCTTTAAGCAATGATGGCAATTGGTTATCTTTAAATGCCTGAATTGCATGTTCAACAGCCGTTGCCACTTTGTTTCTAACACGAGCCACAAAGTTTTTACGGTATTTAACCAGTTTCTGAGCGAACTCACTACGGAGAGTAGCGATCTCAACTTTATGCTTCTCTTTGAGTTCTGCATTTTCCGCTGTCAGTTCTGCTGTCTTCTCTTGCTCAACTTCCAGATTAGCGGTTAAAACAGTATTTTTGTCTGTAAGTGTTGTAATAAGTGCTGAGTTTTTCGCATTTATATTTCTTTCGGTTTCAAGCTCTGTTTCTAACTGATTAAGTTGTAATTCCTGTTCTTCGTTATATTTTCTTTCTCTTGCTAATTCGTCATTTAAGTTAGAGATGGTATTTGTGTTTTCAATGATTTTTTCATTGAACTCGTCATTCAGTTTATTAGACTCTTCAAGCTCTTTATTTACTGATTCAAGCTTTCTTGAAGTTTCATTTAAAAGATTTTTAGCATGAATGTATTTAGCTTCATAAAGGATACCTTTATTGATAGCTTGTAATTCCTGTTCTCTTTCGACAAGTTCAGCCATTAGCTCTTTTATCTGAGCCTGTTTTCTTCTTACTTGTTCATTACTGTCAAATGCTGTTTTATTAATTATAGACTCAAGTTTTTCTATGGATTGTTCTGAAAGATTTCCATGTTGCATTAAAGAGTCGGAAATTTCTTCATCATCAAGAGATTCGTCATTGATATGTTCTTGTGCTACATCAGCAAGAGGCTTATTATTTTCTTCTGCTTCTTTTTTTAATTTTTCTGATTTAATTTCATCTGTCGCACCAATTTCCTCTTGTAAAGAACCAAGGGTTACCGTTGCTTCTATCCCAGCCGCTGCCAAAGCCATATTTATCTGGTTTTCAACAATCGTTCTTACTTTGTTATCTTTTAGTAATAAAGCAGCATTGACAATTCTTTTATTAGGATTTGCTGCATTTATAAATGGAATAAACTCTCCTTTATCATTCGTTGAAACACCATAATTCTTATCAGTGATACAATGAGCAGAACGGAAGAGGTGGAAATGGTCTGGAATTACATTTCCCAAATGATCTGTCTGGTTGCGGTGAATCCCCCAGGCAAGCACACTTTGCAGACCTTTATTGACTATAATCTGTGGTTTTCTGCCACTATTCTGTTCTTTTCTGAATATAAAATCGGGGTGAGAGATTTCTCTTATGATAATTTCCCTGGTTTTTGATTGTAGGTGCTTGGGAACACCATCAAGATAAAAGACAAAGTGCTCACCTTCCGGTTGTTCATCAAGCTCGTGAAGCTTATTAAATTTCTTTAAACCACCTGCAAGATCTTTCACTTTTAAATCGTTAAGAAATCTTTTTGTAGGGAAATGAACTTTATCGTATACACCTTCCTCTATATCTTTAACAAGTTTTGCAGGATTTGGATCTGTAATCTCTATACCTGACCAGGCATCGATATAATAAGCATCTTCTTGTGTTGGGTATAGAGGACTATCACTGCTGTTTGCTCCTGAGTTTGAAGTTAAAAAACCCTGATGGTTATATGTTTTTAAACCTTTTGCATTAACTTTTGCCATTTGTAACTCCTTAGTTATTTATTTTTTTTAAGTAGTAAAGTAGTTTTTTATCTACTTTAATTTACTATATTCTACTTTTCAAAAATAAAAAGTGTCACCTGTTATATTTCCGACGAAATGACGACTTAACCTATAATTACCTGACATAAGGTTCACTCACCTTTATTTGATATTTTCACGGCTTTATTTTCCTTAACAAGCTCGCTGGCTTTTAAATCTGCCAACACTAATAAAGCCGTAGCAATAGGAACACCAGGGGCGATCTGTGCAAGAACAGCTTCCAGTTGTGCAGGAATACGAATATTGGTTAAACGGGTTTCGTCTTCTTTTGCTCTTATTTTTACATTAGTGACGACATGAGCAGCATTATTACTATGTGCAAAATATTCGTGCGACCAGTAAGAGTCACCGGCATTGAAAGCTGTTTCAACGGCAATCTTTTCAAACGACTGCATATCATCAAGCCATGAGTTTTTTTTCTTGCTCATAAGTTTTATGCCTTCTCTTTTGCTTTCATATCAGCAATGTGTTTTTCGATTCGTTTATGAATGTATTTAGCTACACCGTCGAACTCCTGGCGAGTGATCCCCAGGTTCGGTAAGCCTGTACCTTCCGAATAGATAGTTACACCCATGCCGTAGGCACGAGAGTAAGAGACTCGCTTCTTCATGTAGGGGACATTTTCAAACTGCATTTCGAGCAGGTCTTTATGCTCTTTGTTTTGCAGTTCTACACGATTAGGAATGACGATACAGAGCTTGTCCGTTCCGTCCAGTTCGTGAACACTCTTGATAGTGATTGAATGGCTTGCTGCATCGAGGATAGTCGGAATGATAACGATAGGGGCAAGCTGACCGCCAGGGTTAACACCTGGGGAGTGATCGAACACAACAGCATCTATCTCGTCGCGGTTTATTTCACTCAGGCTTTTAACAACCAAAAAGGGTAAAGGGCTTCCATTTGCTTTGGCAATGTCTGAACAGATCATAGCCCCGTTTTGTGGGTCATAATCAACCAGTGCCACACGCTTACCCTGATTGGCCAGATACCCGGAGAGAGTTAGACTAGTATGGCTCTTGCCTACACCTCCCTTATAGTTCCAGACGGAATACGGAATCATAAAACCCCCTAACATGATGTTTATAAAGAAATTTCATGGAATCACTCATGAACATTTTATTGCCGTCAGCTATTGCCAACATGCTATAATATACTATACTACATTGTAGAGGGTTTATGCAAAAAAATCATCTAAATTAAAAACATAACTATAACTAAGGAGTTGCCTATGGGATTCGGAACTAACGAAGCTTTAAATGCAGAAAAAGAACAAAACACAGAACACTTCAACACCCAACAGCTTGAAAAAACTTATGCTGATGCCGTTAACAATGTCATTAAGCTAAGAAGAGATCTGAAAGGATATGAAGAGACAAACAATCAGGAAGCGATTGACCAGACTAACGAACAGATAGCAGAGCTTAAAAACATACAGAACACGACTTATAATGCTCTCGGCTATGTGCCACAGTTTGACGACCTGGAAAACGAAGAAGAAGCAATCCCCGACGAACTGAAAGTGTTTGCTCAACAGAAAGACAATAAAAGTTTAACCGCTGCCGTTGTATCACCGGCAAATGACGAACCCGCCACACCCGCACCAGTCCATAGCAGTGCAGAACCAACAGAAGAAGAACTGTTCCCCGTAGAGCCGAAGGACAACGGTTTTACTGATAAAGCACCAGTAGCAGCTATGACCGTGGCGAACGACGATCCAGAGCCTGCCGTTAAGGACACTACTGAACAGGATATTCTTGAACTGGAAGAACTTCACAATGCAAACAAGGGTCAGTCTTTCAATTCAAAAACCCGCTTCCTGGACGACGAAGATTACCACAGGCTTTTTGATAATGTAGGTCGTATAGCTAAATCACTCGACGGGCAAAAGAGAATAGTTTACTTCAAAGACAATACACAGTTACTTGAAAAAACCGATTCTATTGTTGTCATGGCAAGAAATCAGATCGACAGTGCAAGAAGACTCGTTCTTGTCGCTAAGGAAAAAGGCTGGAATACGGTTACTTTCCAGGGAAATTCTTCTTTTCTTGAAAATGCTTACTTACAGGCTGTTCAGAACGGTGTCGGGGTTAAGCCATTAAGTGAAGAACAAAGACAGTTTTATAAAGAAGTTCACGACAGGTTTAAACTTGATGAATTAAATATTCCGTTTTTAGGAAAAAAATCTCTTAAAGAACTTGAAGACGAAAAAAAGGAGAGGGAGTTAGCGAAAGTCAGTAATGCCGAACCCGAAAAAAAGCCTGACATTAAACAACAGCAAAAAGAACCTGAAACACCTAAACCAGAAAACAAACCCGATGAAATCAAGAAAAAAAGAAGTTTTGGTCGTAGTAGATAAAATATTATAAAGAGGGCTTAAATAGCTCTCTTTTTTCATATATAACCCCGTAATATAATTGCTTTTCTGTATATTTAGTATATAGTAATATATATCGGTATATACTATGAGAGAGGTGTATTATGAATACTGAAAAATATCAAACCATTGAAGAAAAGATCCTGGCTATCTATTCTGGAAAAGCTGAAAAATTAGCTCAAAGAAAAAGTGCTGTTCTTAAAGAACTGATTACGGCTAACAGTGCGAAAGCTATTGAAGAACTTACCAGAGAAAGAATGGTTATCGACAAAAGGCTTTTTGTCTGTAAAAACATACTCAACAGTATTCGTAATGCTTCATCTAAGAAGAATGAAAACTTTTCTAATTATGTTGTCGTTCTTTCTACCGAAGCAGCAAGATTAAATATGCTGACACCGTACACCGTTTAACGGAAACATCTCTCTCATCAAGCCCCTTTTTTGGGGCTTTTTTGTTTTCTGGTAAACCATATATCCGAAATATTTATATTATTTCATATATTATATTGTATATTATTTTATATATTATATATTAGAATCATAAAGAAATAAAAAACAACTAACAAATAACAAACGGGGTGACTTATGGAAATATTAAGAGAAAAAAGAAAAGCATTTTCAACTAACAGATATATGTTAGTGATTGAAGATTTTAACGGTGGCTTATCAGATTCAGTGTACAGAATAATTGAAACAACAAAAGATTTTAGACCAGAAGACAGATTTAACTCTTCAAAACCAACTTACACGACTTTAAGCCATATTGATTTTTCGGACGACGAAGAAGTTAATAATAAAAGTCTTATCACATTAAAAAACAAATTCTTTGACCTAATATAATAATAACAGGGGGTGAAAGCCCCCACAGGAGAACAATATGGAGTATACAATAAATTTCTTTCATAACCTTGACGATATATTAAAAGGTACTCATTTAAGGCTTATCTTTGTGGCTATCATTGGATTTGCTATTTTTATGAAAGGTATCAGACATGTTATTAATGATTTTCCAGTGCTGGTAAGCTATTACAAACGAGCAAAACGAGAAGGATATACAGATTTCCAGTTTTTTATTAATAATGCTCACAACATAGGAATGTATCTTTTAGTTTTGTTTGCCACGGTTTTGAGTGCCTATGCAATTTATTTCAGTGCAGAAAGGATAAACACAATTCAGGAATTGCAGGAAAATACAGTCATTACCACACCCAAAAATAAATAAATAAAAAAATAATAAATAAATTTGAATATTAAAAATTCTCCGGGTATTGTTATTTTACCCGGTTGTTTTATTATATATATAGCCATTAATAATTATTATAAAAAGGAGGTATTTATGGCATTTTACAAGAAAAGAACTTCCAGTGATCCCGGAATGAGTAAAGAAGATAAAATGAACTTATTCATGGAAACACGAAAAGCAGAAATTATAGAATCTCTTAACCAATTACCCGACGATAAACCTATCTGGCAATCCCCCGTTTTTACAACCAAATACATAAACCCTGTGAGTGGTGCTAAATATAATATTGAAAACTCCGTTTTGCTGTTAGGTCAAATGAGAGAACGAGCTTTAAAGAATCCAGACGAAAAAGAAAAACTTCCCTTCTTTATGACTTTTAACCAGGCTAAAAATTCGGGTCTAATCGTTCCGAAAGGAACAAAGTCTTTTGCGATATTAAAAAGATTCGGGAAGAAGTACGAAGTAACTAAGCTGGACGAAGCGACAGGACAGGAAGAGATAGAAGAAAGATTCAGGAGAGCAGCTTCAATAGATTTCGTCTTCAACATTTCAGATCTGGAAGGAGAGCTATCAGCGAAGCTACAACGAAACATGAGTATGGGGTTTAGTAAAGCCACCAATGAAGAGGCAAAAGTCATTCTGGAAGCACTGGAAGCGACCTCACCGGTGAAGATCACCAGGGTAACCGACTTTAACAGTTCGTCAGGCTCTTACTATGTGCCGTCAGCGGAGTTTATCAACCTTCCCCCTTCTTCTCTGTTCAGGAATGTCATAGAAGAGATCTCCACCCTGGCACACGAGATAGCCCACTCCTGGGGGCATAGCAGCCGTTTGAACAGGGAAACCCTGAATACATACAGCCAGGACAACAAAGCACGAGCTGAAGAGGAACTGGTAGCGAATGTGGCAAGCCAGGCAGTCGTTAATCATTTTGGTCTGGAACTGGACGACAAGAGACAGTTTGAGTCATATGAAAAGAACCATGACACTTATGATTTTGGCTGGGCGAAGCTTCTTAAAGACAACCCGGACAGCATAACAACGGCTATCCAGAATGCAGATAAAACAGCGGGTAAAATGATTGCAGAAGTTGAATTATGGTTATCGAATAAATTGAAAGATAATCCAGATCTTGCAGTATCGGAATTTATTAAAGACAGAATAAATAAAAAACAGGAAAAGGAAGAAACACCAGAAGAAAACCCCACTCCTGAAATCTCCACCAGGAGAAAACCTTCTATCTGATTAAGTATTCCACTGGTCACATTTTAAATAAATATTGCATTGTATCTTTATTATTTAGAGGTACAATGTATTTATAACAATATTACGGAGAATATAATATGAGCTTCGATCCAGAAATAAACACAAAAGAAAAATTTCAAGATTTAATGGATATATGCAAATCCAATTTTCAAATGACTGATGACGAAGCAAAGTGCTTTTACATTATGATGAACAGAAATTCACATAAACGAAACATGGGAAATGGTAGACCTGAAATAATAACCAATGGATTACCAAAAACAATTCTGGAATTATCAAAAAGGCTTGAGGTTTGGGAGGGTATATATACAGGAAACAGCACAGTAGGCATGGATGGATATCCTGCAAATATCACAATGGAAAGAAACAAGGCTCTTATGAAGGAAAGCGATTTTATTGATATTTTCGATTTCATGGTGTTTGATCAAAAATACAATATCAAAAACATACCTCAACCTCCGTCAAAACTTACAATGGCAAGAATATTTAAATTCCATAAAGAATCTGGTCTACCACTAACCACTGATAGAATGTCTGTAAGAAATTTGAATAATAGAAAGCTTTACCCTATATACGAATCATGCGAACAAATAATAGCAGAACATGAACAGCAAAAGATATCACAGGTTTTCCAGAACGGCACACCCGGCAGCGGGGCAAGTAAACCCAAAAGAAGAATGTAATATAAAGGAGGTTTTACCCTCCTTTATTTATTCTTTTTCGTATTTCGGTCTTATCACTTCTGGATTGTTCAAATCTATTTTAAAGACGGGTACTTTCCCTTGATGATACTTTAATGAGTATTCAAAAAGAGTGAGTAGTTTGTAAAATTCTTGTTCTATTTGTTCGTCGTTTAAAGTTTTATCAATCGCCAGGTGATAGGTGGCAATGCCTACGGGTTCTCTTGAACCATTCCAGTGATAAGGAACACGGAAAGTAACAGCATGAGATACATGATACTTTTCCCTTATTCTTGCCTTTTTTGCCATTGTTCCACAAATAAAAGACACTTTTAACTCTTCACTTTCAAAAAGCATTTTATATCCAGTGAATAAAGCTGGTATTTTATCTTTCCAGTGATGAGGGGCATCATAGATTTCATTGTAATTTTTACAGAAAAGCTTTAAGGCATAGTAAAAATTCATTGTAAGCACATCAGGCTGATTAAATGGGGTTCGTGGTTTTACTTCATAAGTGCAATCAAAGTATTCCAGGAATAAATTTACTCTTTCTTTTTTGTCTCGGATTCTTAATGCCATATTTATCTCCTTTTTAATTGTTGTCACTCATTCATTATCAGGAAATAAATTAATATCAATGTGTACCAGTTATGTTTCTGGATATACGGCTTACCCACTCAAAAGAACGGTTAACTTATCATCAAAAAGGGCTTGCAACTCTTACACAGTACCACTAAGATAGACTCATACAGTGTGCGAGTGTAAGAGTTAAGGGAATGAATTTACTACACTTCATTGAAACCAAAGTCTTTCAGAGAGTGATTGATGGATTGCTTTCACCTGACGAACTCCGGGAGTTTCAGGAAGTGTTAAGGCAAGATCCTACCGCTGGCGATACCATATCAGGTACGGGCGGTTGCCGTAAGATTCGCTGGGCTTTGCCTGGTATGGGTAAAAGTGGTGGTATCAGGGTCATATACTACTATCTGACAGCAGATAACGAAGTATTCCTTCTTATAGCTTATCCCAAGAACGAGAAAGACAATCTCACTAATGCTGAAAAGAACCAGTTGAAGAAAGCCGTAGAAGGTATAGAGCAAGCCTCCCAGGAGGCAAGGGGGAAGAAATGAGAAAAGAACTCTTTGACGACCTGATCGAGAGTGTTAACGAAGCCGTAGCCATCAAACGGGGTCTTGTAGCCCCAGCTCGTGTTACGACTTTTGAGATGCCCGATGTGAAAGCTATCCGCACGAAAGCGAAGCTCAAACAAAATGAGTTTGCCCAGGTAGTGGGTGTCTCCCCTTCTCTGGTGCAAGCCTGGGAACAGCAAAAGAGAACACCCACCGGCAGCAGTCTTAAACTGTTGCGGGTCATTGAAAAGCATCCTGACATGCTTAACCTGTTCAGAACAGCATAAGCCCCTTTACTGGGGCTTTATTGTTTAATCTGTATTACCCAGGGTACAGCAATGATAAAGAGATACAGTGAAAGACTTGCAGAACTGGAACTACTACAAAACAGGCTGTTGCTGTCGTTCCGAACGGATGACGACGATTATATTTTAACTGTATGCCGTCAAATCAGCGATACAGGGCTAAATCTCAAATACAATAATACAGATTATATTTTCCATTACATAAACTGTTGCTCTTACCACAGAGAACCCAGTTTTATTGTGATCGGTTTACTGTTGTCATTACAGGCTAAAAAAACGGTCATGGCATACAGATTATTTAAGAAGCTGTATATAGATAAAAAAGATAGCCACAGCTTAACTGACAACATTCAAAGAACGGCTGGTAGTTTACTGACTGTTATGAACAGAAAGGATAGTGCAGCTTGAAAAATTTAATCCGTAGAATTGAAAAATATTTTAATCAGGAAATGGATTTCAATGATATTTCATCGACTACTATTGACGGAAACGAAAATCTTTTATCTGGTGCTATTACTTTCTTAATGCACAAAAACATTGATAGTGAAGTCTCATTATCTTTACTTCAATATTTAATCGATCATGGTGTTAATGTTAATCATAAAATTGAAGAGTCTAACAGCCCATTAATAAAAGTTTTTCTTTATCAATGGAAGAACAGCGAGTTTAAAGCAAAGGTCATTGAAATACTTTTATCAGGTGGAGCAGACCAGAACATACCAGGTCACAACCTTCTTGAATATGCTACGGCGAAAGAATGTAAGCTCTTACTGGCTTATGGTGCAGATCTGGAAAGAATCGCTGATAATCGCTCACAGACGGCTATCTTTGATTGTTATTGTCTCGATAAGCTGTCTGTGCTGATTGATTCAGGGGCAAACATTAATCACTTAAACAAAAAGGGTAAAAACTGTCTGGCTTGCTATTACAAGAAAAGCGAATATGTCAGATTTTTACTGGATAATGGTATAAATGCAGCCAGCTTCCTGAATGATAGTGATTATACGGAAGAACAAAAGAAAACTGTTAATGCAATAATTGCTCAAAAAGAGAGTGAGCAGTTAAAAACAGTATTCGGAAGTAATCTTGAATCAAAAGGGATGATTAGGATATGAAAAAAGCCACAAACTGGGTAGAAGTGGCTTTTTAAGGGTACTTACTAACAAATTTCAGAGTTACATAGGAAATCCTTATCCTGTGTTTATATTTCTATCAGGTTTTTAAAGTC
>OKOM01000104.1_pt1 | contig 29071 bp, 20 predicted proteins | sample 1611261 | NCBI WGS metagenome assembly OKOM01 (sample SAMN04436724, study PRJEB24849) | human gut metagenome | biome: human gut; feature: NICU; material: stool | host: Homo sapiens | place: USA: Saint Louis, MO | collected 2010-10-23
ACATGCACGACAAGTACAGCTACGAAGCCTCTCTGATGGCGCTGCACGACCGTGACGTTATCCGCACCATGGCGTGTGGTATCGCTGGTCTGTCCGTTGCTGCTGACTCCCTGTCTGCAATCAAATATGCGAAAGTTAAACCGATTCGTGACGAAGACGGTCTGGCTATCGACTTCGAAATCGAAGGCGAATACCCGCAGTTTGGTAACAATGATCCGCGTGTAGATGACCTGGCTGTTGACCTGGTAGAACGTTTCATGAAGAAAATTCAGAAACTGCACACCTACCGTGACGCTATCCCGACTCAGTCTGTTCTGACCATCACTTCTAACGTTGTGTATGGTAAGAAAACGGGTAACACCCCAGACGGTCGTCGTGCTGGCGCGCCGTTCGGACCGGGTGCTAACCCGATGCACGGTCGTGACCAGAAAGGTGCAGTAGCCTCTCTGACTTCCGTTGCTAAACTGCCGTTTGCTTACGCTAAAGATGGTATCTCCTACACCTTCTCTATCGTTCCGAACGCACTGGGTAAAGACGACGAAGTTCGTAAGACCAACCTGGCTGGTCTGATGGATGGTTACTTCCACCACGAAGCATCCATCGAAGGTGGTCAGCACCTGAACGTTAACGTGATGAACCGTGAAATGCTGCTCGACGCGATGGAAAACCCGGAAAAATATCCGCAGCTGACCATCCGTGTATCTGGCTACGCAGTACGTTTCAACTCGCTGACTAAAGAACAGCAGCAGGACGTTATTACTCGTACCTTCACTCAATCTATGTAATTAGATTTGACTGAAATCGTACAGTAAAAAGCGTACAATAAAGGCTCCACGAAAGTGGGGCCTTTTTTAGCGCGAGAGCCTTTTTTGTCAGCTATCTATACTTTAAGGTGACTGCCAAAACAGACTCGACGTAGCCTTCGAGCTGCGCACCAACACGGCCTCAGATGGGCCACATCTGGAGAAACACCGCAATGTCAGTTATTGGTCGCATTCACTCCTTTGAATCCTGTGGAACCGTAGACGGCCCGGGTATTCGCTTTATCACCTTTTTCCAGGGCTGCCTGATGCGCTGCCTGTATTGTCATAACCGCGACACCTGGGATACGCATGGCGGTAAAGAAGTTACCGTTGAAGATTTAATGAAAGAGGTGGTGACCTATCGCCACTTTATGAACGCTTCCGGCGGCGGCGTTACCGCATCCGGCGGTGAGGCAATCCTACAAGCTGAGTTTGTTCGTGACTGGTTCCGCGCCTGCAAAAAAGAAGGCATTCATACCTGTCTGGACACCAACGGTTTTGTTCGTCGTTACGATCCGGTGATTGATGAACTGCTGGAAGTAACCGACCTGGTAATGCTCGATCTCAAACAGATGAACGACGAGATCCACCAAAATCTGGTTGGAGTTTCCAACCACCGCACGCTGGAGTTCGCCAAATATCTGGCGAACAAAAATGTGAAGGTGTGGATCCGCTACGTTGTTGTCCCAGGCTGGTCTGACGATGACGATTCAGCGCATCGCCTCGGTGAATTTACCCGTGATATGGGCAACGTTGAGAAAATCGAACTCCTCCCCTACCACGAGCTGGGCAAACACAAATGGGTGGCAATGGGTGAAGAGTACAAACTCGACGGTGTTAAACCACCTAAGAAAGAGACCATGGAACGCGTGAAAGGCATTCTTGAGCAGTACGGTCATAAGGTAATGTTCTAATTTCCCCGTAAAGCGGCAACTTTATTGAGTTGCCGCTTTTTTATTCCGCGCTTCATTCTGCTACAGCGTTTTTAACACATTTTATAGTGCATCTACCATATCCCGTACCTGAGATAATAACGACTGATAATAGCTCGCATGAAGTTCTTGCCCATCGAATACCACTGTATTACACAAGAAAGTGACATCGGCATCTTCAATACCAAGATAACTGCACATATTTATCAAATAATCGCTTATATTTTTTTCCCAGCCCATCTGGACAAATGATTCTTTGTCTCCTCCAACCAGCGCCACCCAACGAACTTTATTGAATGGTAATTTCTGCCCATCTCCATAAGCCAGCCCATTATTCCATACTCTGTCAATATATCCTTTTAGCATTGCCGGGAAGCTGTACCACCAGAGAGGAAAAACCACCACTAACGTGTCATGTTCAAGCAGCTCTGAATAAAGCTGATGAACCTCTGGAGAATAACGTTTATCCATATTCTTCCAGTCTGGTTCATCTTCCAGCGTCATCACTGGGTTGAAATTACGCCGATATAAATCGAGTTCCGTCACCTGTATTTTCCGCTCCATTGCCCGCTGATGGATCGCATCAGCAATATGTGCGGTCAATGAATCATGACGAGGATGGGCCCATACCAAATAAATACGTTCAGACTGCATAATTTTACCTCCACGTTAAGTTCTGGAGCGCACTTTACGCAGGCGGCATAATCCTGTAAACGTGATGATTCAGGATGAGTTAATGAAGGATTTTCACTAATGCGGATGAATATGTCTGACTTTGCCACTTTCTTTGCCGTGGCTCGTAATCAAAGCTTTCGTGCAGCGGGCGATGAATTAGGCTTATCCTCGTCCGCCATTAGCCATAGTATTAAAACACTGGAACAACGTCTTAAAATTCGCTTATTCAATCGGACAACCCGAAGCGTATCGTTAACGGAAGCGGGTTCTAATCTCTATGAACGATTGCGCCCAGCTTTCGACGAAATTCAGATCATGTTAGATGAGATGAATGATTTTCGTCTGACACCGACAGGAACGCTCAAAATCAATGCCGCCCGGGTAGCTGCACGTATATTTTTAATGCCTTTACTGGTTGGTTTCACACGTGAATATCCTGATATTAAAGTCGAGCTCACAACTGACGACTCTCTTGTCGATATCGTCCAACAGGGCTTTGACGCTGGCGTTCGACTTAGTGGCATCGTCGAAAAAGATATGATCAGCGTGGCGATCGGCCCGCCAGTGAAATTATGTGTAGCAGCAACGCCAGAGTACTTTGCAAGATATGGCAAACCCCGCCATCCTCATGATCTGCTTAATCATCAATGTGTTGTTTTTCGTTATCCCAGCGGCAAACCTTTCCACTGGCAATTTGCAAAGGAGCTGGAAATTGCTGTCGCAGGAAATATCATTCTGGATGATGTTGATGCTGAACTGGAGGCCGTTTTGATGGGTGCTGGTATCGGGTATCTGCTCTATGAACAGATCAAGGAGTACCTTGATACTGGTCGTTTAGAATGTGTACTGGGAGACTGGAGCACAGAGCGTCCAGGCTTCCAGATCTATTATCCAAACCGCCAGTATATGTCCTGCGGCTTGCGCGCATTTCTCGATTATGTAAAAACGGGTCAGATCTGCCAGAGTCAGCGTCACCGACCACAATAATTATTTACTATTCGCTTTACGCGCCAGCAGCGGGAAAATCAGTCCTAATCCTACCAGCACAAACGGCGTTGCAACATTCAGCGCCAACTGGAAAGTCCACTCTGCAGTGAAGGCTTCCATTTTCGGGAAGATCCCCGTCAAACAGGCAAAGGCGGTAAAGGCAAAACACCAAATCCCGACGGTCATTGCCAGAGGCTTATTACGAATAAAGACATATTCTGGTTTATATTTCTGCGCCAGGCGAACGACTGCAATAAATGCAACAAATACCCATAAATAACGCAGCGGCATCACTACCGAGTTAAGATTCAACAGCCATTTATAGAGATTGTTCATATCACCGATGCCGAGAGTCGGCAGCATAATCAGAATTGCCACCAGCATCAGGGTCAGAAAATAGCCATTAACGGGCGTACCAGAAGCGTTGGTACGACATAAACTGGCTGGAATATATTTGCTGTCAGCATCACCTAATAGCACTTTAAGCGGGGCATCAATCGAGAATACCAGCGCAGCTACTTGTCCCAGGGTATTCGCAATGGCGTAAATCACCATTAAAGTATTACCCATGTTGTAATACTCGCCCAGCTTCTGAAAGGCGTAATATTGACCGTTAGTCATTAAGTCATCCGGGATATTACGCGAGTCAAACATCATCCCCATCGCCAGTGAGCCCAGAATGGCACAAACCGCAACCATCACCGCCAGGCATAGCATCCCTTTTGGAAATTCTTTTCCTGGGTTGCGCGTTTGATTAACGTAAGGAGAAATCTTCTCTGCTCCGCCAACCGCGAAAACCAGCATTGAAATAGTGGTAATGTAGGTAAAGTCGATATGAGGAATGAACGTTTCCCAGGTAATGTTTGTGGTCGCAATATGCACTTCAGTAATCGCAGGCGCGGTTACCGCCATCGCCACATACAGGAGCGACATAACAAACATCGCAATCCCTGCCACAGAACCGACGATTTTCAGCGATTTCATACCGCGTGAAGCAACCCACATAAAGAAGATAAACAGCACCAGCGTTAACCCCTGTAACGCTACGACTGAATATTCTTTGATTAGCGAACCGTCGCCTTTCATCGCCCAACCGAGCGCAATCAGAATTGCCTGGGGTTTTTGTGCCAGATAGGGAATATGCACCACCCAGTAGGTCCACGCGGCGAGATAAGCCAGTCCGGGTCCCATCGTGTGTTTAATCCAGGTACTGACCCCGCCCTTCCCATCTTTGAAGGTCGAGCCTAACTGACCAACAATTAGCGCATAAGGTGTGAAATAGAGCGCAAAGATAAACACCCATGAAAAAACAACCACCAGCCCCTGGTTGGCATAGTTATTAACAACGTTGCCAAAACCCCAGACAGTGATAAAAGACATCAGCGCAATGTTGTACCATCGCAGCTGTTTTTCCTGAACATTCCCAGCCATAGACAAATCCTTCGCCAAAATTAAAGGGGCATCTGTAAAACGAGGGATTATGCGCGGCAAATAAGAAGTGCGGAAATAGCGAAATGCAAAATTATAACCTGCTGCACATTTTATTTTTAAACGAATAAAATTTGGAATAAAGCAAGTCAGATAGAAGAAACAAAAAAGCAGAGTGTGAAACAGTAAGTTCACACTCTGCTTGAATTCATTTACACGTGAGCAACGGGTTTCGGCGTATGACCGGCGTTGCGCAGCAGCATCAGCAAATAGATAAACGATACGCTGGCGATCATGATAAACAATAAATTATCGGAGAAATTCTGCATTAGCATAGCGGTAAATGACGGGCCAAGCAGACTTCCCACAGTATAGCTCAACAGTAAGGCCTGGTTCATCGCCACCAGTTGATGATGTTCAACTTTCTCGCAAGCCCATGCCATCGCCACCGGATATAGCGTAAAGCCAGCGGCACCGAGGATGAATAACGCTGGGGCCATCGCCGCCTGGCTAAGCATCGCGATACTGCCGAGAATGACGACAAAGACCTGAACACGCAACACCAGCAGTCGACCAAACTTATCCGCCAGACGTCCAATCGGCCATTGTCCAAGGATACCCGCACTGACCAGTACCGCCATCCAGAAACCAATGCTGGCATTGCTCACCCCTTTGTGATTGAGGTACAGCGGCATCAGGCCATATAGAGATCCCAGAACGATTCCTGAGATAATGCAGCCATTCACGCCAAGCCGCGCCTGACGGAGTTTTAGCATTGACGTAATTGACGTCGAATCATGGTTTTCAGCCTGCTGATTCAGCACACGCGTAAACAACAGCGGTAAGATCCCTGCCAACGTCAAACCTGTAACCCACGGCAATACGGACATCAGCTCGGTTGAAACTTTGCTGACCAGTAACTGGCCTAAAAACGTTCCCACGTAATAAACCATCATATACGCAGCAAGCAAACGCCCACGGTTACGTGACGTCCCACTGCACATCAGCGCGCTCTCAACAACCACCCAAATCATGGCACAGCCGACGCCCGCGACAAAACGCCAAGCCAACCAGCTCCAGAATCCAATCATCAGGCCAAGGCCGGCACAGCCAGCGGCAAAAATGAAGGAGGCCAGATAATAGCTGCGGTTAAAGCCAATGCGCTTAATGACATACCCTGTCAGCAATGTACCGACAAGGTTGCCGGTAAAATAGGATGAGCTGACAACGCCTACCTGCCATGTGGACATGTGTTCCTGGGCGAGCCAAAGCGGCACGAGTGTATTTAACACCGCAATCGCCAGAGTCAACAAAAGCAGGCCAGACAGCAAAAGCATGACAGGCCGGGTATACGTGGACATGAATTAAAACCGTGAGGAAGTTCAAATTTCATGCGCATCATGCCACCGCCAAAAACATTGTCAATGGGTGAAAATACGCGATATCCCAGCGGCGGTATTATCGATTTATATTACTCATTCATAACGCTAATGCTGAAGAGATGATTAGTCTCATCTGATTGTTTTTATTGAACTAACACAAATTTCATACGCTTCGTTCAGTCGAAAAATTTCATGGTCACAGCAAACTCATATTTCCCGTCTATGCTTTCAGAGCAATGCATCGCGTCTGATCGATTTCAGACGTACCACTGACTCTCGAAAGGAGAAGAGGATGACCAAACCGTATGTTCGTCTTGATAAAAATGATGCTGCCGTTTTGCTTGTTGATCACCAGGCTGGTTTACTTTCCCTTGTACGGGATATCGAACCCGATAAGTTTAAAAATAACGTGCTGGCGCTGGGTGACCTGGCTAAGTATTTCAACTTACCAACTATTCTTACCACCAGTTTTGAAACCGGTCCTAACGGCCCATTAGTTCCAGAACTGAAAGCACAATTCCCCGATGCACCTTACATTGCTCGCCCGGGAAATATTAACGCCTGGGATAACGAAGATTTTGTAAAAGCTGTCAAAGCGACAGGTAAAAAACAGTTAATTATTGCCGGTGTGGTAACCGAAGTTTGCGTGGCATTCCCGGCGCTTTCAGCCATTGAAGAAGGGTTTGACGTCTTTGTCGTGACTGACGCGTCAGGGACCTTTAATGAAATTACCCGGCATTCGGCATGGGATCGCATGTCGCAAGCTGGTGCGCAATTGATGACATGGTTCGGCGTGGCGTGCGAGCTGCATCGCGACTGGCGTAATGATATTGAAGGACTGGCGACGTTGTTCTCTAACCACATTCCTGATTATCGTAATTTGATGACCAGTTATGACACGTTAACGAAGCAGAAATAAAAGAGAACCGGGGCCGAAACCCCGGTTGTTATGATTAGCTTGCGACGGCCATCCCCACGGTCATATGCAAACCATAGAATACGCCGCGACCGATTAATTCCCCTGCCAGAAGCAGAATGAATGATACAGAAAGTAGCGGAACCGCAGGCTGATAACCTTTTAGCTGTGGTGCAATCCACAAGCACAGGGCAACGGCCAAAAGCACGATCCGCCAGGACATCAGCGCACCATAGTCCGGCACCAGCGCTGCGGCCTGCTGCACAGAACTATGAATAGTCGCCAGCTCTGCGCCCTGCATCACTGACACCACGCCACTCACTACCAGTGCCAGTACAGAAATTGCTGGCAGCAGACGCATCGCCCAGCCATCGACGCCAGCCAGACTCAGCAACAGGTAACCCAGTAACGGGCCGCCCATAAACATCGTCAGGAAGAAGCCCATCGGCGTCCAGATGCTGTACCAGGTCGGAACGGTATCAATGCTGTTATACACACGCACCATCATCCAGACAAAGATGACGCCAAGAACCATCGTCACTATCAGCCACAGCGTACGCAATGCCGGTGACAGCTTTTTCAGCATTGCCAGCAACCAGCCGATGCCGCCTACGGCAAAAAAGATCGAACCGCTGGCGATTTCGTTACTGAGTGCTGAAGCCCCTACCCGGTTGAGCGAGTTAAAAGCGCGCATTGGTGAACCAAGATGGAGCATAGAGGCGATAAAGCCAATGCCCATCAGCACCCATAAACCAAACATGCAGGCGATAACACGCTGCTGGGCTTCTGCTCGCAGGTCGCCTTTGAGCAGCGCCAAAGCCAGAACGATAAAACCACCTGCTACACATTGCCCGAAGACCGTGAAGATCATCAGCGGCCATTCATGCCATCCACTTCCCATCTCACACCTCCTTCGGGTTTGCCAGATAGCCAGTGGTATCCCCGGTCGGGCGGCTATTGGCATTGGGTTTGATCACAATATTCGGTTTGGTAAAGTGAGCTCGCGGCAACGGCGCAACGGCCGCCAGATCGCCATGTTTTTTACGCAGCTCGTCGATAGGGCCGAAATCCAGCGCCCGCAGCGGACAAGATTCAACACAGATCGGCTTTTTACCCTCCGCAACACGGTCATAACAACCATCGCATTTGGTCATATGGCCTTTCGTTTCGTTATATTGCGGTGCGCCATACGGGCAAGCCATATGGCAGTAGCGGCAGCCAATGCACACATCTTCATCGACCACAACAAAACCATCTTCACGTTTATGCATCGCACCGCTCGGGCAGACTTTAGTACAAGCCGGATCTTCGCAGTGGTTGCACGAAATCGACAGATAGTAGGCAAACACGTTCTGGTGCCAGACACCGTTATCTTCCTGTCAGTCGCCGCCAGCATATTCATAAATGCGGCGGAAGCTGACTTCTGGCGTCAAATCTTTGTAGTCTTTACAAGCCAGCTCGCAGGTTTTGCAACCGGTGCAACGGCTGGAATCAATAAAAAATCCATACTGGGTTGTCATCGGTTACTCCTTACACCTTTTCAACCTGAACAAGGTTTGTATGTGACGGATTCCCCTTAGCGAGAGGAGACGGACGTTGAGTGGTCAGTACGTTAATACAACCACCCTTATCGACACGTTTTGCATCCGGGTCATACCAGGCACCTTCACCCAGTGCGACCACACCCGGCATCATTCGTGGCGTCACTTTCGCCTCAATATGAACCTCACCACGATCGTTAAAGATCCTGACTTTATCGCCGTTGTGGATACCGCGTTTTTGGGCATCAAGCGGGTTGATCCACATTTCCTGACGGCAAGCCGCTTTCAGCACATCAACGTTGCCGTAAGTTGAGTGAACGCGAGATTTATAGTGGAAACCTGTAAGCTGCAGCGGATACTGTTTGTTCAGCGGATCCTGATAACTTTCAAAGCCCGGCGTGTAGATCGGCAGTGGATCGATCACATCGCCTTCAGGCAATTCCCAGGTAGCGGCAATGTCAGCCAGCGCCTGCGAATAAATCTCAATTTTCCCCGATGGCGTGGTCAGTGGATTTGCCTGCGGATCTTCACGGAAAGCTTTATAAGCAACGTGATGCCCTTGTGGGTCGCGCTTTTTAAAGATCCCCTGCTTGCGGAACTCTTCAAACGTTGGCAGTTCAGGAATCGCTTCCCGCGACTGGGCATACAGATGCCGCATCCACTCTTCCTGGGTACGGCCTTCAGTAAACTGTTGCTCAACGCCAAGACGTTTTGCCAGTTCGCTGGTCATTTCATAGATGGTCTTACATTCAAAGCGCGGTTTAATCACCTGATCGTTGAAAATCACGTAAGACATATTCCCGCAGGATGCATCCAGCGCAAAGTCCATCTGTTCGGAAGCGGTGCAGTCAGGCAGCAGGATGTCAGCATATTTCGCCGATGAGGTCATGTGGCAGTCGATAACCACAATCAGCTCGCACTTCTTATCATCCTGAAGGATTTCATGGGTACGGTTGATTTCAGAATGCTGGTTAATCAGGCAGTTACCGGCATAGTTCCAGATCATTTTGATCGGCACATCCAGCTTATCTTTCCCGCGTACACCATCACGCAGCGCCGTCATTTCCGGGCCACGTTCAATGGCATCGGTCCACATAAACATCGAAATGCTGGTCTGGATCGGGTTTTCCAAGGTCGGCATACGGACAAACGGTAAGCTGTATGAACCTTCACGCGCGCCGCTGTTGCCTCCGTTAATACCAACGTTACCGGTCAGAATCGCCAGCATCGAGATAGCACGGGTTGCGATTTCACCGTTAGCGTGACGCTGCGGGCCCCATCCCTGGCTGATAAACGCCGGTTTGGTACTACCGATTTCACGAGCCAATTTGATGATTTTGTCTGCCGGAACACCAGTGATTTGCGAGGCCCATTCCGGCGTTTTAGCCACGCCATCTGGCCCTTCACCCAGAATATAAGCTTTATAGTGGCCATTTTTCGGCGCACTGGCTGGCAGGGTTTTCTCATCGTAGCCAACGCAATATTTATCGAGGAATGCCTGATCCACCAGGTTTTCAGTGATCATGACGTACGCCAGACCGTTAACCAGTGCGGCATCTGTTCCCGGACGAATAGGGATCCACTCATCTTCGCGCCCGGCACCGGTGTCGGTATAGCGCGGATCGATGATGATCATGCGGGCATTAGATTTCTGGCGTGCCTGTTCAAGATAGTAAGTCACCCCACCGCCACTCATTCGCGTTTCGCCAGGGTTATTACCAAACAGCACTACCAGCTTACTGTTTTCGATATCCGACGGGCTGTTGCCATCTGCCCAGCCGCCGTAGGTATAGTTCAAACCTTCCGCAATTTGCGCGGAGGAGTAGTCGCCGTAATGGTTCAGATAGCCGCCGCAGCAGTTCATCAGCCGCGCGACCAGGGTATTTCCCGGCGGCCAGGAGCGGGTCATGGTGCCGCCCAGCGTACCGGTGCCATAGTTCAGATAGATAGACTCGTTGCCGTACTCTTTGATCAGGCGCTGCATATTGGTCGCGATGATGCCGTAGGCTTCTTCCCAGCTAATGCGCTCGAATTTGCCTTCACCGCGCGCCCCGACTCGTTTCATCGGATATTTCAGGCGGTCCGGATTGTAGACACGGCGACGCATGGAACGCCCACGCAGGCAGGCGCGAACCTGGTGCAGGCCGTCGTAATTGTCATCGCCGGTATTGTCCGTTTCGACATATTTGATTTCACCGTCCACGACGTGCATACGTAGCGGGCAGCGACTACCACAGTTAACTGTACAGGCGCTCCAGATAACCTTTTCGTCTGATTTTGTTGGAATGGCGCTATCGACAGCGTGCGCAATCCGACTAAAAGGTAATGTTAATGCGCTGCTGGCCATTGCCAGGCCGCCGATCGCTGTCGTTTTTACCAAACCACGGCGACTCACCTCAGCAGCCAATACCGCATCAGGGATTTTCGTTTTCATAATGGCTCACTCAAGCTTGCTCACGATTGATTCCAGTAACAAACCGTATTGTGTAATTATTTCTATAGCAGCTCGCTATATAGGCTTGTATACATCGAATAATTTGAAAATCAAAGAGATAGGTAGATTTTCACTCGAAAGTAGTATTACGTGTAAGTGAGGAGTAATTATTGTTCGGTATCAAAGGGAGACAAAAAAAGCGCCCGCAGGCGCTTTTTAGATTCAGAAAAATTGGGTATTAGCCAATATATTCCAGTCCGTTCATATACGGACGCAGAACTTCTGGTACTTCAATACGACCATCAGCCTGCTGATAGTTTTCCATTACTGCAACCAGCGTACGACCAACAGCCAGTCCAGAACCGTTCAGGGTATGAACCAGACGGGTTTTCTTGTCCGACTTGCTGCGGCAGCGTGCCTGCATACGACGCGCCTGGAAATCCCAAACGTTGGAGCAGGAAGAGATCTCACGGTAGGTGTTCTGTGCCGGGATCCATACTTCCAGGTCGTAAGTTTTGCAAGCGCCAAAGCCCATGTCGCCAGTGCAAAGGATGATTTTACGGTACGGCAGGCCCAACAACTGCAGGACTTTTTCTGCATGACCAGTCATCTCTTCCAGCGCCGCCATTGAGTCTTCCGGGCGCACGATCTGCACCATTTCAACTTTGTCGAACTGGTGCATACGGATCAGACCACGGGTGTCACGACCATATGAACCGGCTTCAGAACGGAAGCATGGGGTGTGGGCGGTCATCTTAATTGGCAGATCATCTTCATCGATGATTTCACCGCGCACCAGGTTAGTCAGCGGAACTTCTGCCGTTGGGATCAGCGCATAGTTACTGGTGTCTGCTTCTTCTTCCAGCGGACGAGTATGAAACAGATCGCCAGCAAATTTCGGCAGCTGACCCGTACCGTACAGCGTGTCCTGGTTAACCAGGTACGGAACATAGTTCTCACTGTAGCCATGCTGTTCGGTATGCAGATCCAGCATAAACTGCGACAGTGCGCGGTGCATGCGAGCAATCTGCCCTTTCATTACCACAAAGCGGGAACCAGTCAGCTTAACTGCAGCTGCAAAGTCGAGGCCAGAGTGCATTTCACCCAGCGTCACATGGTCACGAACTTCAAAGTCAAACTCACGCGGGGTGCCCCAGCGGCTGACTTCGACGTTGTCATTTTCGTCTTTACCTACCGGCACTTCATCTGCAGGCAGGTTAGGGATGGTCAGCGCGATATCGCGAATTTCAGCCTGTAAAGCATCCAGCTCGGCTTTTGCTGCATCCAGCTCTTCGCCCAGTTTGTTCACTTCCAGACGTAAAGGCTCGATATCTTCCCCGCGCGCTTTCGCCTGGCCAATGGATTTCGATCGGGAGTTACGCTCCGCTTGCAGGTTTTCCGTTTTGACCTGCAATACTTTACGACGCTCTTCAAGAGCGCCCAGCTTATCTACATCCAGCTTAAAGCCCCGGCGTGCCAGTTTTTCAGCGACTGCGTCTGGCTCATTACGCAGCAGATTGGGATCGAGCATGCTTATCCTGTGCTTATCGAATTAAATGGGAGATGTGGCCACAGCCTGCGACCACAGGGATACAGTAACAACATTACCGCAACGATAACATTAACGGTAGCGTTTTATGGGGCTATTTTGATCCTGTTCAGCCAGCCAGGCGAGCTTTTCGCCAATCTTGCCTTCAAGGCCCCTGTTTGTCGGGAAATAATAGCGTGTTTGTGCTATTTCCGGCGGGAAGTAAACCTCACCGGCAGCATAAGCGTTTGCTTCATCATGAGCGTAACGATATTCCTGCCCATAGCCCATTTCCTTCATTAATTTCGTCGGCGCATTACGCAAATGAACCGGTACGTCATAATCCGGGCGTTCGCGAGCATCGGCCAGCGCGGCTTTAAACGCAGTGTAGACAGCATTGCTTTTTGGCGCGCAGGCCAGGTAAACAATCGCCTGAGCAATGGCGCGTTCACCTTCCGCCGGGCCAACGCGAGTAAAGCAATCCCAGGCCGCAATTGCCACCTGCATCGCTCGTGGATCAGCGTTACCCACATCTTCAGACGCTATCGCCAAACAGCGACGCGCGACATATAACGGATCGCCACCAGCGGTAATAATTCGCGCATACCAGTACAGCGCCGCATCGGGTGCGCTACCACGTACCGACTTATGCAGTGCGGAAATGAGATCGTAAAAGCGATCGCCTTTGTTATCAAAGCGGGCGCTACGTTCACCGGCGATTTCGGTCAGTAATTCAGGCTTCAGGACCCGCTTACCGCGATCATCGACTTCGGCCATATCCGCCATCATTTCCAGCGTATTTAACGCCCGCCGCGCGTCGCCATTCACCAGTTCTGCAATGGCACGTCGTGTTTCATCTGGCAGAACAATATCCTGACCACCATAGCCACGGGTTTTGTCTTCCATCGCCTGAGTTAGTACTTGCTCAATATCCTCTGTACTCAGGGATTTCAACAGATAAACACGGGCACGGGAAAGCAGTGCCGAATTAAGCTCAAACGACGGGTTTTCAGTGGTTGCGCCAATAAAAGTGATGGTGCCGTCTTCAATATGTGGCAGAAATGCATCCTGCTGGCTTTTGTTGAATCGGTGCACTTCGTCAACAAAAAGAATAGTGCGGCGACCTGCATTGCGGTTTTGCCGGGCGCGCTCGATCGCCTCGCGAATCTCTTTCACGCCAGAGGTGACGGCAGAAATACGTTCCACATCAGCGTTCGCATAGCGGGCAATCACTTCAGCGAGGGTTGTTTTGCCGGTACCCGGCGGCCCCCAGAGGATCATAGAATGTAAATGCCCGGCTTCGATAGCGCGCGGCAACGGCTTCCCCGCAGCCAGCAAATGTTGCTGGCCGATATACTGTGCTAAATTTTCTGGCCGCATACGCGCGGCCAGAGGTTGAAAAGTATTATCCGAAAAATCGAGCGACAGATTGCTCACTCAGGTGCCTCTACTTACGTTGATCATCTACCGTGACGCCTTGCGGCGGGGTGAAGGTAAATTTCGCTGCATCCACAGCCCCATTTTGCTGGGATTTCAGTTGATAACTGCTGCGCTGATCGTCCTGCTCCACCGCGCTAAACTGATGGATTGTGCCATCACGTCCCACGTTAATGGTGAACTGCTTCAGATTGCCATTGCTGGCTTTCGGCGTCAGGACAAAGTCATCGCCATTCTGTTTGATATTGTACTGCTGCCAGTCGCTGGACTGGTTGCGGGCAATCAGCATAAACGGCGTATTACCGGTGGCATCTTTCAGCCAGGTTGCCGTAGCTTGCTCAACGAACGGGTTATAGAACCACAGTGTTTTACCGTCAGAAACCAGAATGCTTTCATCAGGTTGTGTCATATGCCAGTTGAATAAGTTTGGACGTTTCACCCACAGATCGCCCTGACCTTCCTGCACCGCCGCGCCGCTACCGTCAGTCACTTTTTGTGTGAAGCTGGCGTGGAAGCTGCTGACTTTATCCAGGCGGCTTTTCAGATCGCTTGCGGCATCAGCCCAAACGCTGCTTGCTACTAAGCTTGAGAGTAATGCACAGGTGATGGCAATTTTTTTCATCATTATTCCTCAAATTACGTCACTCCCGATCGGGAGTTCCCTCTACTCTCTATTCCAGGCTAATAATCAGCTTGAGGAAAGAAGAAAATACTGAATTTTCAGTTGATAGAGTGCCGGATGCGACGCTACCGCGCCTTATCCGGCAATGCATTAATTAGTCAAACGGCGGTGGGGCCAGCACTTCACGATTACCGTTGTGCCCCTGTTCGCTGACAATCCCCTGCGCTTCCATCTGTTCGATAATACGCGCTGCACGGTTATAACCAATGCGGAACTGACGCTGTACGCCAGAAATTGACGCTTTGCGTTTTTCAGTGACAAACTGCACCGCCTGATCGAACAACGGATCCAGTTCTTCAGCGCCATCGAAACCGCCCGCGCCACCTTCGCTTTCACTGTCGGAAGTGATGCCATCAACATACTGTGGGCGACCACGCGCTTTCCAGTCCTGCACCACGGCATGAACTTCCTGATCGCGAACAAAAGCACCATGGACACGTACCGGCAACGTGGAGTTCGGCCCAGAGTAGAGCATATCCCCCATCCCCAGCAGTGATTCCGCGCCAGCCTGATCAAGAATGGTACGTGAGTCAATCTTACTGGATACGGTAAAGGCGATACGGGTCGGAATATTCGCTTTAATCAGACCAGTAATAACATCAACCGATGGACGCTGAGTTGCCAGTACGAGGTGGATACCCGCGGCACGGGCTTTTTGCGCCAGACGTGCTATCAGCTCTTCCACTTTTTTACCTACCGTCATCATCAGGTCGGCAAATTCGTCAACCAACACCACAATGTATGGTTCTTTTTTCAGCACCGGATGCTGGGCATCCATACTGTCACCCGGCTTCCAGTACGGGTCTGGAATCGGACGCATCATGCGATCGGCTTCAGCAATTTTTTCGTTATAACCCGCCAGATTACGCACACCCAGCGCAGACATCAGTTTATAACGACGCTCCATCTCGTTAACACACCAGCGCAGCGCGTTGGCGGCATCTTTCATATCAGTAACGACTTCCGTTAACAGATGCGGAATGCCTTCATAAACCGAAAGCTCCAGCATTTTCGGGTCGATCATGATGAAACGCACATCTTCTGGCTGTGCTTTATAAAGCATGCTCAGGATCATCGCGTTCACACCGACAGATTTACCGGAACCGGTAGTCCCCGCAACCAACAAGTGCGGCATTTTCGCCAGATCGGCAACCACCGGCTCACCGGCGATATCTTTACCCAGCACCACGGTTAATGGCGACGGATTATCGCGGAATTTGGCGTTATCCAAAACTTCGCGCAGATAAACGGTTTGTCGTTTTTTATTTGGTAACTCCAGACCTACATAGGGTTTGCCAGGAATAACTTCAACGACACGCACCGCCACCGTCGAAAGTGAACGGGCAAGGTCCCGTGACAAGTTAGAAATGCGCGCCGCTTTTACGCCAGGAGCCAGGTTAAGTTCAAAGCGAGTGATAACCGGCCCCGGAGAGTAATTGACGACATCGGCTTTAATACGGAAATCAGCCAGACGCGCTTCCACCAGGCGAGCCATTTGTTCAAGCGCAAAGGTATCTACCGGCTCCACTTCGCTCGGCGGCGGTGTCAGCAAATCCAGAGAAGGCAGCGGCGTCGTCGGTTTATGCAACGGACGGCTGTCGCCATTACGCATCAACAGCGGATGAAGCAGGGTATCCTGCGGTTGTGGCGCAACTGGCTGTTGTGGCTGCTGATACTGCTGCTGCGGCGCAACCGGTTGTTGCGGCTGCTGATATTGCTGCTGTGGCGCAACCGGTTGTTGCGGCTGCTGATATTGTGGCTGCGGCGCAACCGGCTGTTGTGGCTGCTGATACTGCGGCTGCGGCGGAACTGGTTGTTGCGGCTGCTGATATTGCTGCTGCGGTGCAACCGGTTGTTGCGGCTGCTGTACAGGTTCAACAATTGGCGTAAACAACGGTTCGTGTGGACCATCATCCAGCAACGCTTTCATTGGCGAAAATTCAAAATCATCCAGCGAGAACGGATTCGCCCCAGCCGGTTGTTCGCCGGAATAACGTTGTTGTTGAGTTTGCGCAAACTGACGAGCCAGTTCAGCCTCTGCCGCAGCATCTGCATCTTCTGCGTTTACGGGCACATCATGTTGATACTGTTCGCCATAGCGTTGCTGCTGTGTCTGGGCGAACTGACGTGCCAGTTCATCCTGCTGCATCGCATCGATTTCATCATCGTTGTACTGATCGCCAGAATCGTACTGATTGCGCTGGGCTTCACGGGCTTTTTCTTCCGCCGCACGCTGTGAGGGCAGCTTAATACCGTAAGACGCCAATTCACGACGAGTTGGCACGCGGATACGTTTCGGTCGTGGCAACTGCGGGCCAATCCCCTCTTTGACCTGCGGACGCGGTCCACCGCTATTTGCCAGACTGAAGACTGGCGCGGCAACGGTTGCGGCAGCCCCCGTCGCCAGTGTCGCTTTTTTCACGCCAGATGCCAGCGGAGAAACAGCGGCAGCGGTTTCTACTGGAGGTACTGCTGCAACAGAAGGTGCTTTCAGCGAAGATTTGATCGGTTCTGGTTCTTTAACCGGTTCTGGAATCGGTTGATACCAGGCCGCAAGTTGTTCACGTTCACGGGCTCGCTTCTCTTCCACTTCTTCAAAGTAGTAAAGCGGCGGACGCGCGGGTTTTGTCTCTTCTACAACGGGTTCAGGCTCCACAACAGGCTGCTGTTCAACAGGTTGCGGCTGTTGGTACAACGGCTCCTGAGCGGCTGGCTGCTGATAAGTTTGCTCAGTCTGGTATGTAGACTGTGGAGCAAAAGTGGATTGCTGCTCTTCGGCTTGCCAGGCGTTACCTGCCACCGGTTGTTCTGGCGCAGGGGCATAATACGGCTGTTGCGCAGGCTGTTCCGGCGCAGTTGCGTAATACGGTTGCTGAACAGGTTGTTCCGCCGCAGGAGCGTAGTAAGGTTGTTGCGCAGGTTGTTCAGCTGCAGGTGCATAATACGGCTGCTGCGGCTGTACTGGTTGTTGCAGCGGCTCATTATATTGCACTGCAGGCTGCGCATATTGTGACTGCTGTGGGTAACCTTCCGGTGCAGGAGCAATAACCGGCTCTCCCGTTTGTGGACCCGGTACAGGCTGCCAGGCTACTGTAGGTTGCGAAGGTGGAACATCAACAGAGGCAACAGGCGGCGTCTGAGTCACAGGTTCAACCGGCGCAGCCCAGCTTTGTGTCGCCGTGGTAGCAGCAGCTGCTACAGCGACAGGTTCGGTAATTGGCGCACCGTTTAAGAATGGATCGTATTCGTCATATTCTGGCTGCGTTGCACGATTGCCCGAAAATAGGACGTCGTCCGGGTCGGCAGCCACACCGCGTGCAGTGTAGGTAATCTCTTCGTCATCATCCATCCGCTTACCGGAGAACAACGCAGCGTCTGTTTGCCGCCCCATCGGATTAATGAATTTTTCCGCCAACCGTTTACGACGCGCTAGCGCGCCGCGAAGAATACGGGCACGGCGTGATTCATGCTGTTTGCCGTGGTTTTCATCTTCATACTCTTCGTCATCTTCATATTCATCTTCATCGACCCAGGTATCATCGCGACGGGTACGATTACTGGCGAAGGTGAGAATGTTTAAAATCCAGCCGCCGAGTTTTTCAGCAATGGTCACCCATGACCAACCGGTGAACAGCGTCAGGCCCGCAGCCCAAACGCAGAGCAGCGCAATAGTTCCCCCGCTACTGTGTAGCAGTGGTTGTAGCGTAGTGCTTAGTAAGCTGCCAATGACGCCACCGGAGGCAAAATACCAGATATCGTCAGCGTTGATTGCCGCCAGACCACAGGAGGTAAGGATGAGCGCCAAAACGCCAATGATGCGTAGCGAAACGGCAAAATAATCAATGTATTCGTCACTGGACTGATGACGCCAGGCAAACCAACAACCGCCGACAATAATGACGGGAATGGTGTAAGCCATCACGCCAAAAATAAAGAACAGCGTATCTGCCAGCCACGCACCGGGCATCCCACCTAAATTATGGATAGGTTCATGCCAGGCCGTTTGCGACCAGCTGGGGTCCGAAGGGTTAAAGCTTAGTAAGGCAGCCATCAACCAGACGGCAAACAGGACAATAAGGATCAGCAACGCCTCCAGAAGGCGGCGGCCGCTACTTAACTTTGTCAATGTGACTTCTTTGTCTTCAGTGTATTCCTGGCTCAAGAAAGGCTCTCCAGGTTACAGGCTTTTCCTGCCCGATGCTAAAACGGACAACAGTACCAGGTTACCCCAGTACTGTTGCTGTATGGATTAACAGGAGTGTAATCAAAATACGCCGATTTTGCACCTGTTCCGTGTTAGCGCGTCTTAATAACCAGACGATTACTCTGCTTGACTTCTTCCATAACAACGTATGTCCGTGTGTCATTGACGCCAGGCAGACGCAGCAGGGTTTCCCCCAGCAACTTACGGTAAGCTGACATATCCGGCACGCGTGTTTTCAACAGGTAGTCGAAATCACCGGATACTAAATGACACTCCTGAATTTCTTCAAGTTTTTGTACAGCGGTATTGAATTGTTCAAACACATCCGGTGCGCCACGATTCAGAGTAATCTCAACAAATACCAGAAGTGATGCATCCAGATAATGGGGGTTCAGCAGCGCCGTATAGCCCTGAATAAACCCTTGTCTTTCCAGCCGACGCACACGCTCAAGGCACGGCGTTGGGGAAAGTCCCACACGTTTAGAAAGCTCGACGTTAGAAATACGCCCATCCTTTTGCAACTCATTAAGAATGTTACGATCGATACGGTCGAGATCTTTGCCAGGGCGCTTCTTGCTATCTACCATTATTATTGTCTCTCTGTATTCCTTCCCTACTCCTGTCTGACCCTGAAACATCACTGTTCAGAGTCGCTACCCGTCACGATAGACCGAAATCATGAAGATTCACGGCGCGCAATGCCTGGGTCTACGGTGAGAAGACCGTTGCCTTGTGGCAGCTATCGACATCACGAATGGCGTCTGTCCACGCCATACGTAGATTTCACTAGCACGGTAAACATGGTATTTACATGCATGGTTATGCGCATATAAGAATACTGTTTTTTTCTTCCTCGAATGTTTTCGCAAAACACCAGGGGATTGTCAAAGCAAAACATCGATTTTTAGTACAACATGCCAGATATTCATTAACAGGGGCGTTTATTCATCATTTAATCGGCTTATAAAGCGGGAAATTTAAGTAGCAGAGGTGATAATGACGGGAGAATTTGACCTGCTTATCGATGCTGCCGATTGCACAAATTGTTAACAAAATCGTCATACTCTTTTTTTACGTCTGTAAATTCCCTACAATCCTGCCCATTGTCTGCCAACAACTATGGGGATCTCATGGGCACGACCAAACACAGTAAACTGCTTATCCTGGGTTCAGGCCCGGCGGGATACACCGCTGCTGTCTACGCGGCGCGCGCCAACCTGCAACCTGTGCTGATTACCGGCATGGAAAAAGGCGGCCAACTGACCACCACCACGGAAGTGGAAAACTGGCCTGGCGATCCAAACGATCTGACCGGTCCGTTATTAATGGAGCGCATGCACGACCATGCCACCAAGTTTGAAACTGAGATCATTTTTGATCATATCAACAAGGTGGATCTGCAAAACCGTCCGTTCCGTCTGAATGGCGATAACGGCGAATACACTTGCGACGCGCTGATTATTGCCACCGGAGCTTCTGCACGCTATCTCGGCCTGCCCTCTGAAGAAGCCTTTAAAGGCCGTGGGGTTTCTGCTTGTGCAACCTGCGACGGTTTCTTCTATCGCAACCAGAAAGTTGCGGTCATCGGCGGCGGCAATACCGCGGTTGAAGAGGCGCTGTATCTGTCTAACATCGCTTCGGAAGTGCATCTGATTCACCGCCGTGACGGTTTCCGCGCGGAAAAAATCCTTATTAAGCGTCTGATGGATAAAGTGGAGAACGGCAACATCATTCTGCACACCAACCGTACGCTGGAAGAAGTGACCGGCGATCAAATGGGTGTCACTGGCGTTCGTCTGCGCGATACGCAAAACAGCGATAACATCGAGTCACTCGACGTTGCCGGTCTGTTTGTTGCTATCGGTCACAGCCCGAATACTGCCATTTTCGAAGGGCAGCTGGAACTGGAAAACGGCTACATCAAAGTGCAGTCGGGTATTCATGGTAATGCCACCCAGACCAGCATTCCTGGCGTCTTTGCCGCAGGCGACGTGATGGATCACATTTATCGCCAGGCCATTACATCTGCTGGTACAGGCTGCATGGCAGCACTTGATGCGGAACGCTACCTCGATGGTTTAGCTGACGCAAAATAATTTTACAAATCAGTAACAAAAGTAAAGAAGGCGACACCATGCGACTATGGGTCGCCTTTATTTTTTCCCCGTTGTAACATTGCTCTGCAAATAATTCTGATAACTCACCTGCTAAGCGTGCAATGAATAAATCTCGTCAAAAAGAGTTAACCCGCTGGTTAAAACAGCAAAGCGTCATCTCCCAACGTTGGCTGAATATTTCTCGTCTGCTGGGCTTTGTGAGCGGCATATTGATCATTGCCCAGGCCTGGTTCATGGCGCGAATTCTGCAACATATGATTATGGAGAATATTCCCCGTGAAGCCCTGCTGCTTCCCTTTACGTTACTGGTTCTGACCTTTGTACTGCGCGCATGGGTGGTCTGGTTACGCGAACGGGTGGGTTATCACGCCGGGCAGCATATCCGCTTTGCCATCCGCCGGCAGGTTCTCGACCGTCTGCAACAAGCAGGGCCAGCGTGGATTCAGGGTAAACCTGCGGGGAGCTGGGCGACGCTGGTACTCGAGCAAATTGACGATATGCATGATTACTATGCACGCTACCTGCCGCAAATGGCGCTGGCAGTGTCGGTGCCGTTGCTGATTGTGGTGGCAATCTTCCCCTCAAACTGGGCTGCGGCGCTCATTCTGCTGGGCACTGCACCGTTAATTCCGTTGTTTATGGCGCTGGTTGGAATGGGGGCTGCCGATGCTAACCGACGTAACTTTCTCGCTCTTGCTCGCTTAAGTGGGCATTTCCTCGATCGCCTGCGCGGCATGGAAACATTGCGTATTTTTGGTCGTGGTGAAGCTGAAATTGAAAGTATTCGTTCTGCTTCGGAAGATTTCCGCCAACGGACAATGGAAGTGCTACGGCTGGCATTTTTATCCTCCGGCATTCTCGAATTTTTTACCTCGCTGTCAATTGCTCTGGTGGCGGTCTACTTTGGTTTTTCCTATCTCGGCGAGCTGGATTTTGGTCACTACGATACTGGCGTGACGCTGGCTGCGGGTTTTCTGGCCCTGATCCTTGCGCCAGAGTTTTTCCAGCCATTACGCGATCTCGGTACGTTTTATCATGCTAAAGCCCAGGCTGTTGGTGCAGCTGACAGTCTGAAAACGTTTATGGAAACCCCGCTCGCCCATCCGCAGCGCGGTGAGGCGGAATTGGCATTGACCGATCCGGTGACCATTGAGGCCGAGGATCTGTTTATCACGTCGCCGGAAGGTAAAACGCTGGCCGGACCGCTGAACTTTACTTTGCCAGCAGGCCAACGTGCCGTGTTGGTTGGTCGCAGCGGTTCAGGTAAAAGTTCACTGTTGAACGCGCTTTCTGGTTTTCTCTCATATCAGGGATCGCTACGAATCAACGGGATAGAATTACGCGATTTATCACCAGAATCATGGCGTAAACATCTCTCCTGGGTTGGGCAAAATCCACAATTACCGGCAGCAACATTACGGGATAACGTACTACTGGCGCGACCTGATGCCAGCGAACATGAATTACAAGCAGCGCTGGATAACGCCTGGGTCAGCGAGTTTCTACCGCTCCTGCCACAAGGCGTTGATACGCCTGTTGGCGACCAGGCTGCCCGCCTTTCCGTGGGGCAGGCGCAGCGCGTGGCGGTGGCCCGTGCGTTACTAAATCCCTGTTCGCTATTACTGTTGGATGAACCCGCTGCCAGCCTTGATGCTCACAGTGAACAGCGCGTAATGGAGGCGCTGAATGCCGCCTCTCTGCGCCAGACAACGTTAATGGTCACCCACCAGTTAGAAGATCTTGCTGACTGGGATGTCATTTGGGTTATGCAGGATGGCCGGATTATTGAGCAAGGACGTTACGCGGAATTAAGTGTGGCTGGTGGCCCATTCGCCACATTACTGGCCCATCGTCAGGAGGAGATTTAAATGCGCGCTTTGCTACCCTATCTGGCACTGTATAAACGTCATAAATGGATGTTAAGTCTTGGTATTGTGCTGGCAATTGTGACGCTGCTCGCCAGTATCGGTCTGTTGACACTTTCCGGCTGGTTCCTCTCGGCCTCAGCGGTTGCGGGGGTTGCCGGACTGTACAGCTTCAACTATATGCTACCCGCTGCGGGCGTGCGTGGTGCCGCAATCACCCGTACTGCCGGGCGTTATTTTGAACGTCTGGTAAGTCACGACGCGACTTTCCGCGTGTTGCAGCATCTGCGCATTTACACCTTCAGCAAATTGTTGCCCCTCTCCCCTGCCGGACTGGCGCGCTATCGTCAGGGCGAATTGCTCAACCGCGTGGTGGCGGATGTTGATACGCTCGATCATCTTTACCTGCGCGTTATCTCGCCGCTGGTGGGCGCTTTTGTGGTGATTATGGTGGTGACAATCGGGTTAAGTTTCCTTGATTTCACCCTCGCCTTTACGCTGGGCAGCATTATGTTACTGACGCTTTTCCTGATGCCACCGCTGTTTTATCGTGCGGGAAAAAGCACCGGGCAAAATCTGACTCATCTTCGCGGACAGTATCGCCAACAACTGACGGCCTGGCTGCAAGGGCAAGCTGAGCTGACCATTTTTGGTGCCAGCGATCGTTATCGCACGCAACTAGAGAATACAGAAATTCAATGGCTGGAAGCGCAACGCCGTCAATCTGAACTGACCGCATTGTCGCAAGCGATAATGCTGCTCATTGGCGCGTTAGCGGTGATCCTGATGCTGTGGATGGCGTCTGGCGGCGTTGGCGGCAATGCTCAACCCGGCGCGTTAATTGCCCTGTTTGTCTTCTGCGCGTTAGCCGCGTTTGAAGCACTGGCACCAGTAACGGGTGCATTTCAGCATCTGGGGCAAGTCATTGCCTCTGCCGTTCGGATCACTGATTTAACGGATCAAAAACCGGAAGTCACCTTCCCTGATACCCAAACTCGTGTTGCCGATCGCGTTTCGCTGACATTACGGGATGTTCAGTTCACTTATCCGGAGCAATCCCAACAGGCACTTAAAGGGATTTCTCTTCAGGTAAACGCCGGGGAACATATTGCGATTCTCGGGCGAACCGGATGCGGCAAATCAACACTGTTACAACTGCTGACCCGCGCTTGGGACCCGCAACAGGGCGAGATTTTGCTTAACGATAGCCCCATAGCCAGCCTGAATGAAGCGGCTCTACGACAGACCATCAGCGTTGTTCCTCAACGAGTGCATCTGTTTAGCGCCACGCTGCGTGATAATCTGTTACTCGCCTCGCCTGGCAGTAGTGATGAGGCTCTGGCGGTGATCTTGCGTCGCGTTGGTCTGGAGAAGCTGCTCGAGGATGCAGGTCTCAACAGTTGGTTAGGTGAAGGCGGACGCCAGCTCTCCGGTGGTGAACTGCGCCGTCTGGCTATCGCCCGTGCGCTGTTACATGATGCGCCACTGGTGTTGCTGGATGAACCTACCGAAGGCTTAGATGCCACAACCGAAAGCCAGATCCTTGAATTGCTTGCAGAAATGATGCGTGAGAAAACGGTGTTAATGGTCACCCATCGACTTCGCGGACTCTCTCGTTTCCAACAAATAATAGTGATGGACAACGGGCAAATTATTGAGCAAGGTACTCACGCAGAGCTGCTTGCCAGACAGGGGCGTTATTACCAGTTCAAGCAGGGTTTGTAAGCTATTATTGAACGATCCGACTTGCGTGGAGTTTTGCGGTCATGCGCCTGGTTCAGCTTTCTCGCCATTCAATAGCCTTCCCTTCCCCGGAAGGCGCATTACGTGAGCCTAACGGCCTGCTGGCACTTGGGGGCGATCTTAGCCCTGCGCGCCTGTTAATGGCTTACCAGCGTGGTATTTTTCCGTGGTTTTCTCCAGGCGACCCCATCCTCTGGTGGTCGCCCGATCCCCGCGCGGTGCTATGGCCAGAATCACTGCATATCAGCCGTAGTATGAAGCGATTTCATAAACGCTCGCCCTATCGTGTCACGATGAATTACGCTTTTGGTCAGGTCATTGAAGGCTGTGCCAGCGATCGCGAAGAAGGAACCTGGATCACGCGTGGCGTGGTCGAAGCCTACCATCGCCTTCACGAACTCGGCCATGCCCACTCCATTGAAGTCTGGCGTGAAGATGAGCTTGTCGGCGGTATGTACGGCGTGGCCCAGGGAACGCTATTTTGTGGCGAGTCCATGTTTAGCCGGATGGAAAATGCGTCTAAAACGGCGCTTCTGGTATTCTGTGAGGAATTTATCGGTCATGGCGGTAAGCTTATCGACTGCCAGGTCCTTAACGATCACACAGCATCGCTTGGTGCCTGCGAAATTCCCCGTCGGGATTATCTGAATTATCTCAATCAAATGCGCCTCGGACGATTGCCGAATAATTTCTGGGTACCACGATGCTTGTTTTCACCACAAGAATGAATGTTTTCGGCACATTTCTCCCCAGAGTGTTATAATTGCGGTCGCAGAGTTGGTTACGCTCATTACCCCGCTGCCGATAAGGAATTTTTCGCGTCAGGTAACGCCCATCGTTTATCTCACCGCTCCCTTATACGTTGCGCTTTTGGTGCGGCTTAGCCGTGTGTTTTCGGGGTAATGTGCCGAACCTGTTTGTTGCGATTTAGCGCGCAAATCTTTACTTATTTACAGAACTTCGGCATTATCTTGCCGGTTCAAATTACGGTAGTGATACCCCAGAGGATTAGATGGCCAAAGAAGACAATATTGAAATGCAGGGTACCGTACTTGATACGTTGCCTAATACCATGTTTCGCGTAGAACTGGAAAACGGTCACGTGGTAACTGCGCACATCTCCGGTAAAATGCGCAAAAACTACATCCGCATCCTGACGGGCGACAAAGTGACTGTTGAACTGACCCCGTACGACCTGAGCAAAGGCCGCATTGTCTTCCGTAGTCGCTGATTGTTTTACCGCCTGATGGGCGAAGAGAAAGAACGAGTAAAAGGTCGGTTTAACCGGCCTTTTTATTTTGTGATATGTATGAAGTACTTTGGAAGTATAAGTCCGTAACTTGTCTCGATGTAGATATACTGCACAACTTGTTTACAGTATGAGCAAACAATAATTATCATTAAAATTCTTCTTGACCGTTTTACTCCAACTCCCTATAGTAGCGCCCCGTTGCCACCCATGAGGTTTGGTAGCAAAACAATTTGGTGAGGTGTCCGAGTGGCTGAAGGAGCACGCCTGGAAAGTGTGTATACGGCAACGTATCGGGGGTTCGAATCCCCCCCTCACCGCCATATTTAAAGAAGAGCTCGTACGAAAGTGCGAGCTTTTTTTTCGCATAATGCACTCTAGGGGGGTGAGAAGCCCCGACCGGGGTTCGACAACTGGCGCAGCCAGTTGGACAGACCACGAACGCAGTGAGTGGGCTGCCCGCAGGGCGAGCGAAGCGAGTCATTCCCCCCTCACCGCCATATTTAAAGAAGAGCTCGTACGAAAGTGCGAGCTTTTTTTTTCGCATTTTATCTGTCTGTACGGCAGTGAACATGGTGGGCGGGTGGAGTATGTTACCTGTGAATTTCTAAGCTGCCTGTATGGCAGTGAACCATCAACATCCACTTCATTTGCCGAATACAGCTTTCTAAGCTGCCTGTACGGCAGTGAACACAAATACTACACGTTTAGCCCGTTGTTAATAAAGCAAAACCATCTCATTTTCCTGCTACCACCCTTTTTTTATCCTTACCTTACCGCAGCACTAATTATCAACAACTTACCATCATCATCAAAAAAAGGGTCTGAACCTCCTCCACCCCATAAATAAAAAGTCCGTAACCTCTTTCGAGATTACGGACTTCACCAACCTACCTGACAATCAGATTAATGCGCTGCTTCCGCCTTGTGCTTTTGTGCACTCTGAAATCCGTAAGTCAGCTCATTTTTCTCTTTATCCAGCGCGACGGTGACCTGACCGCCGTCCACCAGCGAACCAAACAGCAGTTCGTTGGCAAGCGGTTTTTTCAGGTTGTCCTGGATGACACGCGCCATCGGACGAGCGCCCATTGCCCGGTCGTAACCTTTCTCGGCCAGCCAGTTACGCGCTTCCTGGCTCACTTCCAGAGAAACACCTTTCTGATCCAGCTGAACCTGCAACTCGACGATGAATTTATCCACCACCTGATGGATCACGTCAGTTGACAGATGATCGAACCAGATAATGTTGTCGAGACGGTTACGGAATTCCGGTGTAAAGATCTTCTTGATCTCTTCCATCGCATCGGTGCTGTTATCCTGGTGGATAAGACCAATGGATTTGCGCTCAGTTTCCCGTACCCCGGCGTTAGTGGTCATCACCAGCACCACGTTACGGAAGTCCGCTTTGCGTCCGTTGTTATCGGTCAGCGTACCGTTGTCCATCACCTGCAACAGAATATTGAACACGTCCGGATGCGCTTTCTCGATTTCGTCCAGCAGCAGCACCGCATGTGGATGCTTGATTACCGCATCGGTCAGCAAACCGCCCTGATCAAAACCAACGTATCCCGGAGGCGCACCAATCAGACGGCTGACGGTATGGCGTTCCATATACTCGGACATATCAAAGCGCAGAAGCTCAATGCCCAAAGCTTTCGAAAGCTGTACCGTCACCTCTGTTTTCCCGACCCCGGTAGGGCCGGCAAACAGGAACGAACCGACAGGTTTATGTTCGTGACCTAAACCTGCACGCGCCATCTTAATGGCTTCAGTCAGCGCCTCAATGGCTTTATCCTGACCGAAGACCAGCATTTTCAAGCGATCGCCGAGGTTTTTCAGGGTATCACGATCACTCTGAGAAACACTCTTCTCTGGAATGCGTGCAATACGGGCCACCACGGACTCAATATCCGCCACATTAACGGTTTTCTTGCGTTTGCTTACCGGCATCAGGCGTGCGCGAGCGCCCGCTTCGTCGATAACATCAATGGCTTTATCCGGCAGATGACGATCGTTAATGTATTTCACCGCCAGCTCTACCGCCGCACGCACCGCTTTTGCGGTATAACGCACGTCGTGGTGCGCTTCATACTTCGGTTTCAGGCCATTGATGATTTGAACAGTTTCTTCGATCGACGGTTCAGTAATATCAATTTTCTGGAAGCGACGCGCCAGAGCACGGTCTTTCTCGAAAATGTTGCTGAACTCCTGATAGGTTGTCGAACCAATTACGCGAATTTTACCGCTGGAGAGCAACGGTTTGATTAGGTTAGCCGCATCGACCTGACCACCAGACGCTGCACCCGCACCGATAATGGTGTGGATCTCATCAATAAACAGGATGCTGTTAGTGTCCTGCTCCAGCTGCTTGAGCAACGCTTTAAAACGTTTTTCAAAGTCGCCGCGATATTTTGTGCCCGCTAACAGAGAACCGATATCGAGAGAGTAAATCGTACAGTCAGCCATCACTTCCGGCACATCGCCCTGAACAATTCGCCAGGCAAGACCTTCTGCAATCGCTGTTTTACCGACACCAGATTCCCCCACCAGCAGCGGGTTGTTTTTACGGCGACGGCAGAGAACCTGAATAGCACGCTCAAGCTCCTTCTCACGACCAATCAGTGGGTCGATTCCGCCCACGCGCGCAAGCTGATTCAGGTTCGTCGTGAAATTCTCCATACGTTCCTCCCCACCAGCTTGTTCTTCGCTGTTTGGCTGGCTGCCAGGATCAGAAGACTGTGTCGGCTCGTCTTTACGCGTGCCATGAGAGATAAAATTCACCACATCGAGACGGCTGACTTCATGTTTACGCAACAGATATGCCGCCTGCGACTCCTGTTCGCTAAAGATAGCGACCAGAACGTTTGCACCGGTAACCTCATTGCGACCGGAGGACTGGACATGGAAGACCGCACGTTGCAGTACACGCTGAAAACTCAGCGTCGGCTGTGTGTCGCGCTCCTCTTCACTGGCAGGCAGAACGGGTGTGGTTTGTTCAATAAAGGCTTCCAGTTCCTGACGGAGCGCAACCAAATCCACAGAACACGCTTCCAGCGCCTCCCGGGCAGATGGGTTACTGAGCAGCGCCAGTAACAAGTGCTCGACGGTCATAAACTCATGACGGTGCTCGCGCGCTCTGGCGAAAGCC
>OKOM01000127.1_pt1 | contig 25530 bp, 19 predicted proteins | sample 1611261 | NCBI WGS metagenome assembly OKOM01 (sample SAMN04436724, study PRJEB24849) | human gut metagenome | biome: human gut; feature: NICU; material: stool | host: Homo sapiens | place: USA: Saint Louis, MO | collected 2010-10-23
ATTCTTCCTGAAAATTCCATCTACTACTTACACACGGCTATGCCCTAATACTGAATCAATTATTTCGTTTTAGCGTATAACTTATATGGTAAATTTAAATTTTCTAGTTTCGTTATAGATTATTTCCTTATGATAATTGATAATGATCACATCTTGAAATATAGCATGTTATTTACAACCTATGATATTTGATCTTAAACGTATAATAAAACTATATTTTCAGCAGCAGCGCTTAGTGATTATTCCAAACAATCACTAAGCTTAGATATAAATTCAAGAGAGGAAACCAATGCAATAAAAAGTAAAACTGCCTCCTAAAGCATCTATGATTAGTTGTTCTCATCTTCACTAACTGAATAATGAAGAAAAAAATGCTCTCAGGCCAGTTATAGCTAAAAAAAGTACCGACTTCCGGGAGTTAAAGTCCCGAATCCCGGTACTTAAGTTGATAGCTATTTTTCAAATAAACATGTAAAAACATTCTTATATAATTCAGCATTGAAAGCTTCAAAATACCATTGAGCGTTATTTTGAAAGAACATTTAAATTTAACACTTTGAACCAATCCCTTAAAATAAAATATATACACAATTCACTCAAAAATATGAGGAGTCAACATGATAGACCATATAAAAAAAGAACCAGAAGATGAAACAATTATTGATAGTGCTAAAATTTACGATGCGCTTAGAAAAAATTATTTTGATAGATGCTTCCTTTCTTCTTACTTAGATGAAAAAATAGATGATAACTTACATCCTTTCAGTGACGAAGCATATAATAAAATGAAGTCCTTGCATGATGAAAAAGATAATCTTAATTTTAAAAACAAAATGAAAGAGATTAAAAGGAATTTATCTATATCACAAAAAATAATGAAAAACAAAATAAAATAATTTTTTAAATATCCAGCCATGAAAAACACTTTCTCCGATGAGATAAAGATCATGACTACTTCCTTTATCTGAATATATAGAAGCCTACATTGACTTCTATATCCCATTAAACCTATTAAATATTTTTAACTTCCAATATTCAGAACCTTCCTCTTTCTCTCGAAGATTGGCCTCAAGATTCTTCATGATTAGCGCTTTTACTCCTTGGTTATGTGCTGCCATTACTTTGTTAAAGAGTTCTTTTTCATCTATATCTTCCCGTTTTACTTTTTCTGTTCCATTCACTTTTTTGTAGTAATCGAAATCATCGAATAGATTGTTTATTTGTATTTTAAGTGCCTGTCCCACACACTTTTCATTTTCAATGATCATTACCGCTTCATTATGAAATCCATATGCTATTTCGTATATGAAATCGCAATATAATGATAAGACCGTGCAAATGGCAAAAAACATTGATTCATTTTTTTCGTATAATACCACATCATTCATATCATATTCCTCTTGTAATCGATGTACAGCCCCATTACGGGGCCACATAATCTAAATCAGTGAGTAGATAACAACTCTGCCCATGATTTCTTAATCTATTTTTATTTTGATATTATTTACAAAACTCCCATGAATGCCGGACCAGACGTTCCGCTACCTCTTCAAAGTTTACTTCTTCAAGCTTTCCTTCCAGACATTCACATTGGATAATGATGTAAAAATTTTTACTGATATGCTCAATAACATTGCCGATGAAAACACACATAAAATCCGCATCATATACCAAGTATGAGACATTATCAGAGGCCATATCCTGCATAACCTTCCAACTAGCCTCAAACGAACGCTCTGCAATATTATAAAACGTTTCTGTAGATACACTTTTAATTTCAAAAATTTTACTCATGGTTACGCCTCACTATTAAATGATATTTGTTTGCTTTTTTATTTTTTCGCCCCATGAATGATGCTAAAAATGATTTATTAAATAACCTTTTTATCTTCGTTTGTGATTAACACGTAATGTTATTAACACCACCTCCTTATCAACCATTTTTACTGAATGCCCTTGTTCAAAGTACTCCCATCTGACTACCTTTTTAAAAGATGCGCTTGCATTTTTGATACAACCCTTATAAATACTATCCATGAATGCATCATCCTCCATTAACATCTCTGCTTCAACGGGTCGGACTTCCTTAAGCGTATTTATTTTCATTTCATAAAACAAACCTGCCATATGCATAAATACTTTTTGAGATTCTTTTATCAGTTTTTCACTCATGTCTCTACCTCTTGATTTATATTACAGACTGTTTATTTGCGCTGATTTCTATTCTTTTGTAATAAAGAACATAATCATTACCATTAAAGCATTTAATCAAAAATTCATGATAACTACTTAGTATAGTTTTAACCTCTGGAACTGATATGTATTTAATCTTTATCTCTTCAGCACTTTCAAACCATTCCTGTAGCGTGAGATTAATAATATCCATTATGAATATCTCCCTGTAAAATCCATCATTCATTTTTTTCAGAAATGCATCATCACTTAGATTAAAGTATAAGTAATGTATTAACTCGTTATAGGTATTTACAACATCAGTAGCAAAGTTTGCTGTCTCAGCATTACTTGCGGATATTTTAACGGGTATTTCATTCCAGCCTAAACATTTTTCGTTCATATTGCCCTCTCTCATTAATAGTTAGTACGATACGCAGAGTAAATAACTCTCAGATTCCTTCTCACCTCATCCAAGAACAGATGATATTTTTTCCCTTTATTATCTTTCATTGATTCAGCAAACTCTCGTTTTGTTCGCTCGATCACTTTTCCAATCACTTCTTCAATACAAAGTCGGTCTTTAAAATGACGCTCATAATCATTTCCCATACAATCAACCATGACCTGAAGATGTTTTCTAAAGTTATTTATTGCCATTTCCATAAATACTTCTGTCTCATCATTCGTAACAGTCACCACACAAGGCAGTACGTTTTTATTTTTCATCTTAACCCCTCATTATTTAATAAACTTTTTTAGATATGATTGCGAGAATCAGAAATGATTTTGTAAATCCATTCATCAATCTCACTTTCAATAAATGCGATAGAGCGCAATCCGGTTTTTACTTGCTTAGGAAATTTACCCGCTCTTATTAAGGTATATATCCACGTTTTACCAAACCCTGTTCTTCTTTTTACTTCCGGTAAACGAATCAGTTTCGGATGTTTATCTGTTTTGTTTTGAACCATATTTATCTCCTGTGTTATTCGATGGAGATAATTCTAGGATTTTGGCTGGTTCTAAACTAGGGATGTTCACCAACCGTGAGTTTCGCGGAAATTTTGGAGGGATACTCTTTATAGGGACGTTCGCAGGTTGTGAACATCCCTTGTGTTTACTTTTTGTTTTTATCCGAGGATTTATCGTTAAGTGTTATCACATCAACGATATCCCAATCCTTCAACATATTGTTTTTAATGTAAAAATCATTTAAAACCTTGAAGTACTCATCGTTATCAAGATAACTTTTCGCGTAATCATAATCAGTATCTTTGATGTTCTCACTACTTCTGGCCCCATTATTACCATGCAGGATGTCAGCTAAAATGGTGAAAGGTATGTTCTTACCTTCGTTGTAGAGCTGTTCCCATGAGATCAAATCCATTAAAGGGACGACTTTGTAATCAAGTATTCTTTCAAAGGTCTTATGACCAAACCTAAATTTTCGTTTCGGGGGTTTAGCCGTTTTCAGGTGCTTTTGCCATAGAGCAATCAGTACTTTCAGATGTTCTGCGAGATCGTCACTACTGGCGTCTTCCAAGTCAATTTCAATCAGCATCTTGTTAGCAGGGTTCATGCCTCCTTGTTTCAGATACTCAGAGATGTAGTCCGAACTCACTGCAACAGGATCTGTTTGATCTGAAGTCTCCAGCCGATACATAGCCCGGCCATAGTTGAACAATTGAACTCTGGTCATTGGTCTTACAGCATAACTCTGCGACAGTCTGTGATTGTCTGAAATCCAGTCTGATTTAAGTATCACATCACCACATCGGATTGTGGCATCATGGTATATCGCTTGCATTTGATTATCTTTGCCTGCTGTTTCCCATTGTTGTCTTGTTTTGTAAGCCAACATCCGTCTTTCAAGCTCTGCATAGATTTGTTCTAAGGTGAGGTCTTTCAGGCCATCATATCGGCGTACATCAAACCAAGATAACGCTGCCCTGATTTCTTCCATTTCCTTTTGTGTAGTCATTGTTCTACCGATTGCTTTTGTGTTTCCTAAACGTTAGCCCATTCAACATGATAGAGAAAGTGGAAAAGAGGAGCGGGTTTTCAAAATGGTGTGAGCACAGTAAGTGACCTTGGAGGTCAGTGCTTTCACCTTGACTAAACGTGATTTATTTAATAAAAAATAACCAATTGTTTTTCATCATTTATTTTAACAAAAACAACGACAACATCATGTTGATAATGAAAGCAAATTTAGATACGTATAGTCAGATGATTATGACAACAACCAATTGTTTTTAATTGACATTTTTACCACAAGAAAACAATAATGATGGTAAATATGTTGGTAAAAATATGGCTATATTTAACAAAGGCAGTAATAACAGGAGATGTAGATGAAGTTCGAGTCCAGTCAGAGGAGCCAAATTCTAAAAATTCGCTTCTTAGCGCAATGTCACTAACCTTAGTTGAACATTGTTTTTTAACGGATAGCGGGTTTTTAACATCTTAAGCGCCCTCGACCTTTATGGTTGAGGCGTTTTGCTATGAACGCCATCACCATTTTCCCCTCGATTATAAAACTTGAGTTATTCAGTAGTCTCCCCTCTTGCAACTCACACCCAAAACTGCCTAACGAAAAGTTATTAATTTTCAATCATATTGCTATCAGGATTTACATTTTTTCGCTGTGCTAGAAAGGGCGCATTTATGTTAGCTCGTTCAGGGAAGGTAAGCATGGCTACGAAGAAGAGAAGTGGAGAAGAAATAAATGACCGACAAATATTATGCGGGATGGGAATTAAACTACGCCGCTTAACTGCGGGTATCTGCCTGATAACTCAACTTGCGTTCCCTATGGCTGCGGCAGCACAAGGTGTGGTAAACGCCACAACCCAACAACCAGTTCCTGCACAAATTGCCATTGCAAATGCCAATACGGTGCCCTACACCCTTGGAGCGCTGGAATCGGCCCAAAGCGTTGCCGAACGTTTCGGTATTTCGGTGGCTGAGTTACGCAAACTCAACCAGTTTCGTACGTTTGCTCGAGGTTTTGATAATGTCCGCCAGGGTGATGAACTGGATGTCCCGGCACAAGTTAGTGAAAAAAAATTAACCCCGCCGCCGGGTAATAGCAGTGACAACCTCGAGCAACAGATAGCCAGTACTTCACAGCAAATCGGGTCTCTGCTCGCCGAAGATATGAACAGCGAGCAAGCGGCAAATATGGCGCGTGGATGGGCCTCTTCTCAGGCTTCAGGCGCAATGACAGACTGGTTAAGCCGCTTCGGTACCGCAAGAATCACGCTGGGCGTGGATGAAGATTTTAGCCTGAAGAACTCCCAGTTCGATTTTCTCCATCCGTGGTATGAAACGCCTGATAATCTCTTTTTCAGTCAGCATACTCTCCATCGTACTGACGAGCGTACGCAGATTAACAACGGCTTAGGTTGGCGTCATTTCACTCCCACATGGATGTCGGGCATCAACTTCTTTTTCGACCACGATCTTAGCCGTTACCACTCCCGCGCCGGCATTGGCGCGGAGTACTGGCGCGACTATCTAAAATTAAGCAGTAACGGCTATTTGCGACTGACCAACTGGCGCAGCGCACCTGAACTGGACAACGATTATGAAGCCCGCCCGGCCAATGGCTGGGATGTACGCGCAGAAGGCTGGCTACCCGCCTGGCCGTACCTTGGCGGTAAACTGGTCTATGAACAGTATTATGGCGATGAAGTGGCCCTGTTCGATAAAGACGATCGGCAAAGTAATCCTCATGCCATAACCGCTGGACTTAACTATACCCCCTTCCCGCTGATGACCTTCAGCGCGGAGCAACGCCAGGGTAAACAGGGCGAAAATGACACCCGTTTTGCCGTCGATTTTACCTGGCAACCTGGCAGCGCAATGCAGAAACAGCTTGACCCGAATGAAGTCGCTGCACGGCGTAGCCTTGCAGGCAGCCGTTATGATCTGGTGGATCGCAACAACAATATCGTTCTGGAATATCGCAAAAAAGAACTGGTTCGCCTGCCCCTGACAGACCCCGTGACAGGGAAGTCAGGAGAAGTGAAATCACTGGTTTCGTCGCTACAAACCAAATATGCCCTGAAAGGCTATAACGTCGAAGCCACCGCACTGGAAGCTGCCGGTGGCAAAGTGGTCACAACGGGTAAAGATATTCTGGTTACCCTGCCGGCTTACCGGTTCACCAGTACGCCAGAAACCGATAACACCTGGCCGATTGAAGTCACCGCCGAAGATGTCAAAGGCAATTTGTCGAATCGTGAACAGAGCATGGTGGTCGTTCAGGCACCTACGCTAAGCCAGAAAGATTCCTCGGTATCGTTAAGTACCCAAACATTGAACGCGGATTCCCATTCAACCGCCACACTGACTTTTATTGCGCATGATGCAGCAGGTAATCCTGTTGTCGGGCTGGTGCTCTCGACGCGTCACGAAGGTGTTCAGGACATCACCCTTTCTGACTGGAAAGATAATGGTGACGGAAGCTATACCCAGATCCTGACCACAGGTGCGATGTCTGGCATGCTGACGCTTATGCCACAGCTGAACGGTGTGGATGCGGCTAAAGCCCCCGCCGTGGTGAATATCATTTCTGTTTCGTCATCCCGAACTCACTCGTCAATTAAGATTGATAAGGACCGTTATCTCTCCGGCAATCCTATCGAGGTGACGGTAGAACTGAGAGATGAAAATGACAGACCTGTTAAGGAGCAAAAACAGCAACTGAATACCGCAGTCAGCATCGACAACGTGAAACCAGGAGTCACTACAGACTGGAAAGAAACCGCAGATGGCGTCTATAAGGCGACCTATACCGCCTATACCAGAGGCAGTGGGCTTACTGCGAAGCTATTAATGCAAAACTGGAATGAAGATTTACATACCGCTGGATTTATCATCGACGCCAACCCGCAGTCAGCGAAAATTGCGACATTATCTGCCAGCAATAATGGTGTGCTCGCCAATGAGAATGCAGCAAACACCGTCTCGGTCAATGTCGCTGATGAAGGAAGCAACCCAATCAATGATCATACCGTCACGTTTGCGGTATTAAGCGGATCGGCAACTTCCTTCAACAATCAAAACACCGCAAAAACGGATGTTAATGGTCTGGCGACTTTTGATCTGAAAAGTAGTAAGCAGGAAGACAACACGGTTGAAGTCACCCTTGAAAATGGCGTGAAACAAACGTTAATCGTCAGTTTTGTCGGCGACTCGAGTACCGCGCAGGTTGATCTGCAGAAGTCGAAAAATGAAGTGGTCGCTGACGGCAATGATAGCGCCACAATGACCGCGACAGTCCGGGATGCAAAAGGCAACCTGCTCAATGACGTCAAGGTCACTTTCAATGTTAATTCAGCAGCAGCGAAACTGAGCCAAACCGAAGTGAATAGCCACGACGGGATCGCCACAGCTACGCTGACCAGTTTGAAAAATGGTGATTATAGGGTTACGGCCTCTGTGAGCTCTGGTTCTCAGGCTAATCAACAGGTGATTTTTATCGGTGATCAAAGTACTGCTGCCCTGACCCTCAGTGTGCCCTCAGGCGAGATCACCGTCACCGACACAGCGCCTCAACAGCTGACGGCAACCTTGCAGGATAAAAATGGCAACCCACTAAAAGATAAAGAAATCACTTTCTCTGTGCCAAACGACGTCGCAAGTCAGTTCTCGATTAGCAACAGCGGAAAAGGCATGACGGATAGCAACGGGATTGCCATCGCCTCCCTGACCGGCACGTTAGCGGGCACGCATATGATCACGGCTCGTCTGGCTAACAGCAATGTCAGCGATACACAGCCAATGACGTTTGTGGCGGATAAAGACAGAGCGGTTGTCGTTCTGCAAACATCGAAAGCGGAAATCATTGGGAATGGCGTGGATGAGACGACGCTGACAGCAACAGTGAAAGATCCTTTTGATAACGTGGTTAAAAATCTGTCAGTAGCCTTCAGCACCTCCCCCGCAGACACACAACTGAGCCTGAACGCGCGTAATACTAATGAGAACGGTATTGCTGAAGTTACCCTTAAGGGCACGGTTTTGGGTGTTCATACAGCCGAAGCCACACTGCCTAACGGCAACAACGATACGAAGACAGTCAATATTGCGCCCGATACCAGCAACGCGCAGGTCACCCTGAACATCCCTGCTCAACAGGTGGTGACGAATAACAGCGACAGTGTGCAGCTGACGGCAACGGTGAAAGATCCGTCGAATCATCCGGTGGCGGGAATAACGGTGACCTTCACCATGCCACAGGACGTGGCGGCAAACTTTACCCTCGAAAATAACGGTATTGCCATCACTCAGGCCAATGGGGAAGCGCATGTCACCCTCAAAGGTAAAAAAGCGGGCACGCATACGGTTACCGCAACGCTGGGTAATAACAATACCAGTGATTCGCAGCCAGTAACGTTTGTGGCGGACAAAACCTCGGCTCAGGTTGTCCTGCAGATGTCAAAAGATGAGATCACAGGTAATGGCGTCGATAACGCAACGCTAACTGCAACGGTTAAAGATCAGTTCGACAATGAGGTGAATAATCTTCCGGTAACATTCAGCTCAGCCTCTTCAGGACTCACCCTGACCCCGGGAGTAAGTAATACCAATGAGTCTGGCATTGCGCAGGCCACTCTCGCAGGCGTTGCCTTTGGTGAGCAGACGGTCACTGCATCACTGGCTAATAATGGTGCCAGCGACAACAAAACTGTGCATTTTATTGGCGACACAGCGGCGGCAAAAATTATCGAGTTGACGCCTGTCCCAGACAGCATAATCGCCGGTACCCCGCAGAACAGCTCCGGCAGCGTCATCACCGCCACAGTCGTTGATAATAATGGCTTTCCGGTGAAAGGTGTGACTGTGAACTTCACCAGCAGAACAAACTCTGCCGAAATGACGAATGGCGGCCAAGCCGTAACGAACGAACAGGGTAAGGCTACCGTCACTTATACCAATACCCGCTCCTCGATAGAATCAGGAGCGAGACCGGATACCGTTGAGGCCAGTCTGGAAAATGGTAGCTCCACGCTTAGCACATCAATTAATGTCAACGCTGATGCGTCTACGGCACATCTCACCTTGCTACAGGCACTTTTTGATACAGTCTCCGCAGGCGAGACAACCAGTCTGTATATTGAGGTGAAGGATAATTACGGCAACGGTGTCCCCCAGCATCAGGTGACCCTCAGCGTTTCACCAAGTGAAGGCGTGACCCTCAGTAATAACGGTATATATACTACCAACTACTTCGGCAATTTTTACGCAAGCTTTACCGCTACAAAAGCCGGGGTTTATCAAGTGACGGCAACCCTCGAAAATGGTGATTCGATGCAACAAACAGTGACCTATGTGCCGAACGTCACGAATGCTGAAATCACGCTGGCAGCCTCGAAGGATCCGGTGATTGCCGACAATAACGATCTCACGACACTAACAGCAACAGTCGCTGATACAGAAGGCAATGCGATAGCCAGCACTGAGGTAACATTTACTCTGCCGGAAGATGTGAAGGCGAACTTCACGCTTAGCGATGGCGGTAAAGCGATTACTGATGCTGATGGCAAAGCGAAAGTCACGCTGAAAGGTACAAAAGCAGGCGCTCATACTGTTATAGCATCGATGACTGGCGGTAAGAGTGAGCAGTTGGTGGTGAACTTTATTGCGGATACGCTCACTGCGCAGGTTAATCTTAACGTTACCGAGGACAACTTTATCGCCAATAACGTTGGGATGACCACACTTCAGGCAACAGTGACTGATGGAAACGGCAACCCGTTAGCCAATGAGGCGGTGACATTCACGCTACCGGCAGATGTAAGCGCAAGCTTTACTCTCGGACAAGGCGGTTCCGCCATTACTGACATCAACGGCAAGGCTGAAGTTACACTGAGCGGTACAAAATCCGGCACCTACCCCGTGACAGTTAGCGTGAACAATTATGGTGTCAGTGATACGAAACAGGTGACGTTGATTGCCGATGCTGGTACCGCAAAACTAGCCTCCTTAACCTCTGTATACTCATTCGTCGTCAGCACGACCGAGGGCGCGACCATGACTGCAAGCGTCACTGACGCTAACGGCAACCCGGTAGAAGGCATAAAAGTTAATTTCCGCGGAACCTCCGTCACGCTAAGCAGCACCAGCGTTGAAACGGATGATCGGGGTTTCGCTGAAATTCTTGTGACAAGCACCGAGGTCGGACTGAAAACAGTTTCAGCCTCTCTGGCAGATAAACCTACTGAAGTCATCTCGCGATTACTGAATGCCAGTGCAGATGTTAATTCTGCGACGATTACCAGTCTGGAGATACCTGAAGGTCAGCTAATGGTCGCACAAGACGTAGCAGTTAAAGCCCACGTTAACGACCAGTTTGGCAACCCGGTTGCGCATCAACCCGTGACATTCAGTGTAGAGCCATCCTCGCAAATGATCATCAGCCAGAATACGGTCTCTACTAATACGCAGGGTGTAGCCGAGGTCACCATGACGCCCGAAAGAAACGGTTCGTATATGGTGAAAGCATCCCTGGCGAATGGAGCCTCACTTGAGAAACAACTGGAGGCTATTGATGAAAAACTGACACTCACGGCGTCCATTCCGCTTATCGGTGTCTATGCCCCTACAGGCACTACTCTGACGGCAACGCTAACCTCTGCAAATGGCACTCCAGTGGAGGGTCAGGTCATCAACTTTAGCGTAACGCCAGAAGGGGCGACGTTAAGTGGCGGAAAAGTGAGAACTAACTCTTCAGGTCAGGCTCCGGTCGTTCTGACCAGCAATAAAGTCGGTACATATACGGTGACTGCATCGTTCCATAACGGCGTAACAATACAGACACAGACAACCGTGAAAGTCACTGGCAACTCAAGCACCGCACATGTTGCTAGCTTTATCGCTGATCCATCGACTATCGCCGCCACCAACAGTGATTTAAGTACCTTAAAGGCAACGGTTGAGGATGGCAGTGGTAACCTGATCGAAGGTCTCACTGTGTACTTCGCCTTAAAAAGCGGCTCTGCCACATTAACGTCATTAACAGCGGTGACCGATCAAAACGGAATCGCGACAACAAGCGTGAAAGGAGCGATGACAGGTAGCGTCACGGTAAGCGCAGTCACGACCGCTGGTGGAATGCAAACAGTAGATATAACGCTGGTGGCAGGCCCGGCAGACGCCTCGCAGTCCGTCCTTAAGAACAATCGGTCCTCACTGAAAGGGGACTTTACCGATAGTGCTGAGCTACATCTTGTTTTGCACGATATATCAGGCAATCCGATCAAAGTTTCTGAAGGGATGGAATTTGTGCAATCAGGTACTAACGTGCCCTATATGAAAATTAGCGCAATTGATTACAGTCAAAATATCAACGGTGATTACAAAGCCACCATTACAGGCGGCGGAGAGGGTATCGCAACGCTGATCCCTGTATTGAATGGTGTTCATCAAGCTGGTCTGAGTACCACAATACAATTCACTCGCGCAGAAGACAAAATAATGAGCGGTACAGTATCAGTCAATGGTACTGACCTACCGACAACTACATTCCCTTCGCAGGGGTTCACCGGGGCGTATTATCAGTTGAATAATGACAACTTTGCCCCAGGAAAAACGGCGGCTGATTATGAGTTTTCAAGCTCTGCCTCCTGGGTCGATGTTGATGCTACCGGTAAAGTGACATTTAAAAATGTCGGCAGCAATTGGGAAAGGATTACGGCGACGCCAAAATCAGGAGGCCCTAGCTATGTATACGAAATCCGTGTGAAGGCAAGTAAGCCCGGCGATGGGAACGCTCGCCGCATTTGCCACCTTTGGCGTCGGATTCCTTTTCCGTCCGCTCGGCGGTGTCATTTTCGGTCACTTTGGCGACCGACTGGGACGTAAGCGCATGTTAATGCTGACCGTCTGGATGATGGGCATCGCGACAGCCTTGATTGGTATTCTTCCTTCATTCTCGACCATTGGGTGGTGGGCACCTATTTTGCTGGTGACACTGCGTGCCATTCAGGGATTTGCCGTCGGCGGCGAATGGGGAGGCGCGGCGTTGCTTTCCGTTGAAAGTGCACCGAAAAATAAAAAAGCCTTTTACAGTAGCTGTGTACAAGTTGGCTACGGTGTAGGTTTACTGCTTTCAACCGGACTGGTTTCATTGATCAGTATGATGACGACTGACGAACAGTTTTTAAGCTGGGGCTGGCGCATTCCTTTCCTGTTTAGCATCGTACTGGTACTGGGAGCATTGTGGGTGCGCAATGGCATGGAGGAGTCCGCGGAATTTGAACAACAGCAACATTATCAAGCTGCCGCGAAAAAACGCATCCCGGTTATCGAAGCGCTGTTACGACATCCCGGTGCTTTCCTGAAGATTATTGCGCTACGACTGTGCGAATTGCTGACGATGTACATCGTTACTGCCTTTGCACTTAATTATTCAACCCAGAATATGGGGCTACCGCGCGAACTTTTCCTTAATATTGGTTTGCTGGTAGGTGGATTAAGCTGCCTGACAATTCCCTGTTTTGCCTGGCTTGCCGATCGTTTTGGTCGCCGTAGGGTTTATATCACAGGTGCGTTAATCGGAACGTTGAGCGCATTTCCTTTCTTTATGGCGCTTGAAGCACAATCTATTTTCTGGATAGTTTTCTTCTCCATAATGCTGGCAAACATTGCGCATGACATGGTGGTGTGTGTGCAACAACCGATGTTTACCGAAATGTTTGGTGCCAGTTATCGCTATAGTGGCGCTGGAGTCGGTTATCAGGTTGCCAGTGTGGTTGGCGGTGGATTTACACCTTTTATTGCCGCTGCACTCATCACTTACTTTGCCGGGAACTGGCATAGCGTCGCCATTTATTTGCTGGCTGGATGCCTGATTTCCGCAATGACCGCTTTGTTGATGAAAGACAGTCAACGCGCTTGATAGCCTGGCGAAGATCATCCGATCTTCGCCTTACACTTTTGTTTCACATTTCTGTGACATACTATCGGATGTGCGGTAATTGTATGGAACAGGAGACACACATGAATAATAAGGGCTCCGGTCTGACCCCAGCTCAGGCACTGGATAAACTCGACGCGCTGTATGAGCAATCTGTAGTCGCATTACGCAACGCCATTGGCAACTATATTACAAGTGGCGAATTACCTGATGAAAACGCCCGCAAACAAGGTCTTTTTGTCTATCCATCACTGACCGTAACCTGGGACGGTAGCACAACCAATCCCCCCAAAACGCGCGCATTTGGTCGTTTTACTCACGCAGGCAGCTACACCACCACGATTACTCGCCCTACTCTCTTTCGTTCGTATCTCAATGAACAACTTACGTTGTTGTATCAGGATTATGGTGCGCATATCTCTGTGCAACCCTCGCAGCATGAAATCCCCTATCCTTATGTCATCGATGGCTCTGAATTGACACTTGATCGCTCAATGAGCGCTGGGTTAACTCGCTACTTCCCGACAACAGAACTGGCGCAAATTGGCGATGAAACTGCAGACGGCATTTATCATCCAACGGAATTCTCCCCGCTATCGCATTTTGATGCGCGCCGCGTCGATTTTTCCCTCGCGCGGTTGCGCCATTATACCGGTACGCCAGTTGAACATTTTCAGCCGTTCGTCTTGTTTACCAACTACACACGTTATGTGGATGAATTCGTTCGTTGGGGATGCAGCCAGATCCTCGATCCTGATAGTCCCTACATTGCCCTTTCTTGTGCTGGCGGGAACTGGATCACCGCCGAAACCGAAGCGCCAGAAGAAGCCATTTCCGACCTTGCATGGAAAAAACACCAGATGCCAGCATGGCATTTAATTACCGCCGATGGTCAGGGTATTACTCTGGTGAATATTGGCGTGGGACCGTCCAATGCTAAAACCATCTGCGATCATCTGGCAGTGCTACGCCCGGATGTCTGGTTGATGATTGGTCACTGTGGCGGATTACGTGAAAGTCAGGCCATTGGCGATTATGTACTTGCACACGCTTATTTACGCGATGACCACGTTCTTGATGCGGTTCTGCCGCCCGATATTCCTATTCCGAGCATTGCTGAAGTGCAACGTGCGCTTTATGACGCCACCAAGCTGGTGAGTGGCAGGCCCGGTGAGGAAGTCAAACAGCGGCTACGTACAGGTACTGTGGTAACCACAGATGACAGGAACTGGGAATTACGTTACTCAGCTTCTGCACTTCGTTTTAACTTAAGCCGGGCCGTAGCAATTGATATGGAAAGTGCAACCATTGCCGCGCAAGGATATCGTTTCCGCGTGCCATACGGGACACTACTGTGTGTTTCAGATAAACCGTTGCATGGCGAGATTAAACTTCCCGGTCAGGCTAACCGTTTTTATGAAGGTGCTATTTCCGAACACCTGCAAATTGGCATTCGGGCGATCGATTTGCTGCGCGCAGAAGGCGACCGACTGCATTCGCGTAAATTACGAACCTTTAATGAGCCGCCGTTCCGATAATAAGTTCTGAACCTTCTCATCAGAAATAGATGTGAAGGATTAAGTAAGACATCTGGCAAATAGCCTGCAATAAACGCGGGCTGTTTGCTTCCTTGGGCAGATGCGAGTTTCATTATCGTCTTAATGATTTCCGCATATTAAAAGCATGTATGTTTTCAAAATATAATTATAAAAAATCCCGCCAACAACATTAGTTTTTATAAAACAAAATATAAGATTATGGCTTTAGAATATTTTTATTTCTAATAGACGAGATTTTTCCTGTTATGATATAATATGCTGATTTAACACATGTTAACGATTTACCAGTAATGTAAATAAATTTTCGAGGAGATCATTCCAGTGGGACGTAAATGGGCCAATATTGTTGCTAAAAAAACGGCTAAAGACGGTGCAACGTCTAAAATTTATGCAAAATTCGGTGTAGAAATCTATGCTGCTGCTAAACAAGGTGAACCCGATCCAGAATTAAACACATCTTTAAAATTCGTTATTGAACGTGCAAAGCAGGCACAAGTTCCAAAGCACGTTATTGATAAAGCAATTGATAAAGCCAAAGGCGGCGGAGATGAAACGTTCGTGCAGGGCCGTTATGAAGGCTTTGGTCCTAGTGGCTCAATGATTATCGCCGAGACATTGACTTCAAATGTTAACCGTACGATTGCTAACGTTCGCACAATTTTCAATAAAAAAGGCGGCAATATCGGAGCGGCAGGTTCTGTCAGCTATATGTTTGACAATACGGGTGTGATTGTATTTAAAGGATCAGACCCTGACCATATTTTTGAAATTTTACTTGAAGCTGAAGTTGATGTTCGTGATGTGACTGAAGAAGAAGGTAACATTGTTATTTATACCGAACCTACTGACCTTCATAAAGGAATCGCGGCTCTAAAAGCAGCTGGAATCACTGAGTTCTCAACAACAGAATTAGAAATGATTGCGCAATCTGAAGTTGAGCTTTCCCCAGAAGATTTAGAAATCTTTGAAGGGCTTGTTGATGCCCTTGAAGATGACGACGATGTACAAAAAGTTTATCATAACGTCGCAAATCTCTAATTATATTTTAAAGAAATCTGTCTTTACGGCAGATTTCTTTAATCTCATATAACCCTTATAAAAAATATAATGTTCAACTCGTCATATTGATTATAAAAAATCCCCGTTCCCAGAGAAATAATATTTATTAAAATTCCAGTTCTTCTTTTTCTGATTACAGAAGGCAAAGTGGCAATTACGCATAGTTTCCCGATAAAGACGCGATAGCGACATCCCGCATAAGGCATTTTTCTCTTTATCTTTGTACGGTACTTCATGGAACAGAGTTTTTGACCTTGCGAATCGTGATGTCTGTTGGGGGGCAACTTGCTCACTGAAGCGTGAGACTCGATTAAGCGCACGAAACACAGAAATCAAAAAACCCGGTCACTTTTTTACAAGGTAACCGGGTAAAAATAATTTTTATTTTTTAACTGTTTTGAGACTCATAGAGATGTCTCAAAACTAAAATTTGGCTCCTCTGACTGGACTCGAACCAGTGACATACGGATTAACAGTCCGCCGTTCTACCGACTGAACTACAGAGGAATCGTGAGAACGAGGCGAATATTAGCGATGCCCACCCACAATGTCAAAGCCTGTTTTTTAAATTTGAAATCGTTTGCTGAAATAATCTGCATTTTGTCGTTTATTCCGACACAACTGGCTTTTTTTCACACTTTTGCGGCTCGGGTCGAGGGTATTTCCATAGCCAACGTCCAGTAACCATTCGCCAGTAAAACAGCACGGCCCGCACAGCCCAGTCGGCAAACATTCCCATCCAGACACCAACCACACCCCAGCCAAGCATGATTCCCAGCACATAACCGACTACAACCCGACAACCCCACATGCTCAACATCGAAACCCACATGGCGTAACGGGCATCACGAGCACCTTTAAATCCAGCGGGTAGCACCCATGAGGCGGACCAAATAGGCATAAATAAAGCATTTAGCCAAATCAGAATCACAACGACATGTTTAACCTGTGGATCCTGGGTGTAAAACGATGCCATAAGCCCGGCAAAGGGAGCCGTTAGCCAGGCGATGGCCGTTAATCCAAGAGTGGACAGCCAGAACACATGCCGCAACTGAATCTCTGCTTGCGCTATCTGCCCTACCCCCAACCTTCGGCCTGTAATGATCGTAGAAGCAGAGCCGAGCGCACTTCCGGGTAAGTTGATAAGAGCCGCAATTGAAAACGCGATAAAATTTCCGGCAATAACACTGGTCCCCATCCCGGCAACGAACATTTGGGTTAATAACCGACCACTGGTAAATAACACTGATTCGACACTCGCTGGAATACCAATCCCCATGACTTCCCAGATAATGCTAAAATTCAGCGGTTTAAAATAGCTCTTTAACGAAATCCTTAGCGCAGGATTAAAACCAATCGCCAGCACCCACAAAATTGCAACTGCGCCAATATAACGAGAAATGGTTAAACCCAGCCCTGCCCCGACAAATCCCAGTCCCGGCCAGGAGAAAAGGCCGTAAATCAATATGCCGCTAATAATAATATTAAGAATATTCAGGCTACCGTTAATCAATAGCGGTATTTTCATATTCCCTGCACCACGAAGTGCCCCGCTACCAATAAGAGTGATGGCAGCTGCTGGATAACTGAGTACCGTCAGCTCCAGATAAGTCAACGCCAGTGCTTTAACTTCTGTCGTGGCATCACCCGCGACGAAATCAATAATTTGTTCGCCAAAATGATGAATAAGCGTTGCCAACAGTACGGCAAACAACGTCATGATCACCAATGACTGCCGCGTCGCCACCCTCGCTCGTCGTCGATCCCGCTTACCGAGACTAAATGCCACAACGACAGTAGTACCAAGATCGATAGCAGCAAAAAAAGCCATAATGACCATATTGAAGCTGTCCGCCAATCCCACGCCGGCCATCGCATCTTTTCCCAGCCAGCTGACCAGAAAAGTGCTCAGAACCCCCATCAACAGGACACAGGCATTCTCCATGAAGATAGGAACAGCAAGCGGGGTTATCTCGCGCCAGAACAACACTTTGTAGCTCTTGCGTTTAGCGTGCCAGCGAGTGCCGTGAACAACCTGGCGTAAAGCAGAGGAGATATTCAAAGCCGACCTTAATTGCAGAAAGTGAAACCACATTTCAAATAATGAGGGAGAATCAGCAAAGCTGCAAAGATTTTCGCCAACAAATTGTCTGCAAATGCAACAAACTGTTGATAGAAACGGCAAACAGTTGGGGAATTTAAAAATCGGGTTTGACAAAAGATTTTTCGCCGTTAAGATGTGCCTCAACAGCGATTCCTCTGTAGTTCAGTCGGTAGAACGGCGGACTGTTAATCCGTATGTCACTGGTTCGAGTCCAGTCAGAGGAGCCAAATTCCTGAAAAGCCCGCTTTTATAGCGGGATTTTTGCTATATCTGATAATCAATTTCCTCTTCACTGCTTTCCATCACCTGCCGCTTGATATCCTCAACTGACAGTCCTGCATTACAAAGTTCCAGAAAGCGCCAGACATAGTTACGCTGAAGTTGTCCTCGCTTCAGTCCCAACCAGACAGTATTAGCATCAAAAAGATGCCGCGTATCCAGGCGGATTAAATTCTCTTCCTCTTGTTCGCCACTGGATTGCTCGGCAACTAATCCGATCCCAAGCCCAAGAGCAACATAGGTTTTAATGACATCAGAATCCTGCGCACTTAATACAATATCTGCCAGCAAACCTTTGCGGGCAAATGCGTCATCAATACGTGAGCGCCCCGTAATCCCCTGTCGGTAAGTGATTAACGGCCACTTCGCTATTGATTCCAGCGTCAATGGTGAAATTTGCGTCAAGGGATGATCGTGTGGAACAAGCAAACTATGGTGCCAACGAAACCACGGGAAGGCGACGAGCTGCGGGTCATTACTCAAACGCTCGCTGGCGATACCAATATCAGCTTCGCCATTTTGCAACAATGTCGCAATTTCCTGTGGCGTCCCCTGGATTAGCTCGAGCCGAACCTCCGGGAAAAGTTCGCGAAAAGCTTTAATGACCTCTGGCAAGCTATAACGTGCCTGAGTATGCGTCGTTGCAATAGTGAGAACGCCAGACGTATCGTTGGTAAACAGGTCTGCAAGCCGACGAACATTACTGGCTTCATTCAGAATACGTTCTGCAATGACCAGTAATGCTTTGCCCGGTTCAGTCATGCCCAGCAGTCGCTTACCTCGTCGAACAAATATTTCGATGCCAAGTTCATCCTCCAGTTCCCGAATATGACGGCTGACGCCTGACTGTGAGGTAAAAAGCATATTCGCAACCTCTGTCAGGTTGTAATCCTGACGTGCAGCCTCGCGGATTATCTTTAGTTGTTGGAAATTCACGGTAAACTCCGGGCAGTTCAGATTTCCCGTTATTGTTAAAGTCTAATGCCCGGCATAACAAATAATAAAAACCCGCATCTTATTCCATCCCGATATAACACTTAGCTCACCAATTGCCACTGCCTTTTTTCCATCACTGGAGAACTAATCACTGACATTAACAACTCTTTCACTGCCTGTGCCTGTGGCGATAAGTTCGCTCTGGCGGGTAAATTTAATGACAAAGAGAGACTCATGGAAGGAGTGGTAATGCGTGACATCCACCCATTTACTGCGCCACATAACGAACGCGCGGCCGATTCGGGTAATACTGCAACGCCCATGCCGCTGGCAATCGCTGCGGTAAGCGTGGCAATAGACTCAATTTCACCAATAACTTTTGCCGTGAGTCGCCGTAGGGAAAAAGCCTCATCAACACGAAGTCTAATAGCACTGTAATCACTGGGGAGAAAGAGGTTCATTTGCGCAATAGCATTCACATCAACGCTTTGCCCCGGGCAATCTTGAGTTCCTACCAGAAAAAGATCTTCTTTCAGCAAAGCCTGACTGGATACACCAGCCACAGGGGAATGCTCATAAATCACCGCCATATCGAGTTGGTGATTTATCAATTTTTCGTTAAGCACTGCACCACTATTTTCATGAAGATAGATAACGATCTCCGGAAATTCAGCGCGAACCGCCTGTAATAAGGGCATGGTGATGGATGACGCAGCTGTTCCTGGTGCAAAGCCAATCGAGACTTGCCCCGATAATGCCTGACCAACGTTATGCACCGCCAGTTGGGCCTGTTCACACTGACGTAAAATGGCCCGCGCATGGGTATAGAGAATTTTTCCGGCGTCTGTTGGTGTAACGCCCCGCTTTGTACGGATCAAAAGTTGTTGATTTAACTCACCTTCCAGTGTGGCAACCTGCTGGCTGAGCGCTGGTTGTGCGATATGCAATACTTCAGCAGCCTGGGTCAGGCTACCAATATCTACAATTTTTACGAAGTATTTCAGGCGTCTGAAGTTCATGTTGCCTCCGGTTTTTAAGAATCGGCCCAAGTGCCGCCATTACTTACAACCAGATTGCAAGATGCTTGCCAGTTTTATTTTGGTGTTGATGTACAAGCTAACCAACTGTCAAATAAGAGATTATGATAGATTCGTCATTTGCTCCTTTAATCAGCTGTCGCGTTCCCCTGCCCTATAAAAGGAGGGTATGCACCACGATGGTTCATTACCCAATAAGATTGAAAGCTCACCACTTTGTTGAAATTGACAGCAAACAAACAAAAAAATGCATTTCACCCTTTGACATCACCATGCACTGCCATTAATATGCGCCCCGTTCACACGATTCCTCTGTAGTTCAGTCGGTAGAACGGCGGACTGTTAATCCGTATGTCACTGGTTCGAGTCCAGTCAGAGGAGCCAAATTCAAAAAAGCCTGCTTTCTAGCAGGCTTTTTGCTTTCTAATTACCAACGCTCTTAAAACATCTGTCTTGAACCAGAACTAATTTGCACAGGCATTCCCGATCGACGTTGCAACGCAGCATTTGCGCGATTTACATCAACTTCTTGCCCGTTGATAAACGCCCGCAAAGATGGGGTTACCGGCAATGGCACTTTTCGGTCAGACTCATATTCTGCACGATTGCGCGACAACGGCTCATGAACTTCCAGCCAGTTGGAGCCATCTGGTTCAGTGGTGTATTTTACTGGCTGGTCGATAATTTGCACACGCGTCCCAACAGGAACATTATCAAACAGATATTTGATATCGTCATTGCGCAGACGAATACAGCCCTGACTTACCCGGAGCCCAATACCAAAATTGGCATTGGTACCATGGATGGCATACAACCTGCCAATATAAATCGCGTACAGCCCCATGGGATTATCGGGACCCGCAGGAACAAATGCGGGCAAACTCTCCCCTCGTTTCGCATATTCGCGCCGAGTGTTCGGCGTTGGCGTCCAGGTTGGAGCTTCTTGTTTACGTTCAACGGTAGTCACCCAGTTACGCGGGGTTTCTCGCCCAGCCTGGCCGATACCAATAGGAAAGACTTCCACAGTATTACTGTCTGGTGGGTAGTAATAAAGACGCATCTCAGCGACGTTAACAACAATCCCTTTACGAACAGTGGCGGGCAAAATCAGTTGCTGCGGAATGGTGAGTTGCGAGCCAGACTTCGGCAAAAAAACATCAGCGCCCGGGTTCGCTTCCAGCATGTTACTTAACCCTTGCCCGTATTGTGCGGCAAAAGTCTCCAGCGGCTGGGTATTGTGATCAGGAACAGTTACAGTAAACGACTGCCCCACTAAACGGCTACCCTCTGGAGGTAATGGATAAGTTACCGCCAGGCTAGTATGGCTGGCAAAAAGCAGAGCAAATGAGCAAAGAATATTTACACGACGCATCATGTCCCTTTCCTATGTCGCGAAAGCTATCCGTTAAGTATAGCTTTTATCAGACTTTTCGTTTTTAACTGTTCAAATCAGAAGTCGTATTCCCCGGTAGAACAATATTACTGGCAGCAAGTTCGCCCATGTTGTTGTATATCGCACAGGCGGCTTCGATGATGGGCATCGCCAGAGCTGCGCCACTCCCCTCACCTAAACGCATCTCCATATTGAGATAAGGCTCCAGCCCCAAATGCGACAGCGCTATACGCGCCCCTTTTTCTGCCGACAGGTGAGAAGGAATGAGATACGGTTTGATTGCAGGAGACATCTGGCAGGCTGCGAGCGCGGCAGCATAAGAAAGAAATCCATCCAGCAACACGGGTAAACCGCAGGAAGCAGCGCCTAACATCACGCCAGCCATTCCGACCAAATCAAATCCACCCACTTTTGCCAGGACATCAACGCCATCCTGCGGATTTGGTTGATTCAACGTAATCGCCCGGCGCACAACATCAATTTTATTAGCCAGTTTATCTGTCGGCAGGTTTGCGCCAATCCCAACCACTTCTTCAGGAGCCCGGCCAGTGATTGTGCTGACTATTGCCGCTGCCGGTGTCGTGTTTGCCATCCCCAGTTCACCTACACCAAACAGCGTAACACCGTTTTTTGCCAGCTCCCGCGTATAACATATGACGTCCAAAAGCAACTTTTCTGCCTGATGGCGACTCATTGCCGGAGCTGAAGCAATATTGCCACTACCTCGAGCAACACGCATGTTGATAAGCCCGGGGATAGGCTCAGCAGTATCAATACCAACATCAATTACGTAGACGTTAGCGCCCGCTTGTGCTGCCAGCACACACACGCCGGTTGTTCCGCGGGTCATATTTTCAGCCTGAATGGCTGTCACTTCTTTTGGGGAAATAGCGACCCCTTCCTCCCAGACGCCGTGATCGGCACACATGACCAGTACCGCTTTTTTGCCCACATGCGGAACGCCATTCAACCCCGGCATTCCTGCCAGTTGTATGGCAAGCGCCTCCAGCCTTCCCAGGCTACCAACAGGTTTGAGTAACCCGTCGATATGCCGTTGTGCACGCGACATAGCGGCAGGATCGATAGCAGGGATCGTATTCAGTAAATCGGCAAGTGTTTGCATGTCACGTCTCTTTATAGCAGTGCCAGCAGGAAGACCAGTTCACCAAGCTCTATAGCAGCTCCCAGCGTATCGCCGGTTTGCCCGCCCAGCGTACGTTTGAGAAGCTGACCGAGGATGAAAATCGCCACCATCGTCACCACCATAGCAGCCACACCATGCATACCCGGCAATAATACGGCAGCAAAAATAGCGGCTAAGCCGAGTGTGACGCAGGTTTGTCGCCCATCAATTTTGCCAATGAACACATTGCCAAGTCCTTCTTCCCGGGCATAACGATGACGATACATCAATAATGCGGCAGTCCCGCGGCTGACCGCACATGCTGCCGCCAGCGATGCAAGGATCGGTTCGCCACGCAGAGCCAACTCGCTTAATACCAGAATCTTTGCCAGTACAACAAAAATCAATGCCAGACCGCCGTGGGTGCCTAAACGGCTATCACGCATGATTTCCAACATGCGATCGCGGCTACGTGCAGAAAATACGCCATCACAGGTATCGGCGAGGCCGTCCAGGTGGAATCCCCCGGTCATCAGCGCCAGCACAAGTACGCTAAACAGTGCCGCCAGTGGTACGCCACACCATGCCTGCAGCACCATGAAGACCAGCCCGCTAATCGCGCCAAGCAATAATCCAATTAAAGGAAAAGTAATAATACCGCGAGAATAATGCTCGAAATCCAGTCCCTGGGACCAGCGACGCGGTACAGGCAGACGCGTAATAAAAGAGAGCATCGCCCAAAATAATTTACTCATTTGATTTTTACTCCAATACCCGAAACCACCAACCATACTTCATTTGCCGCAGCGGCCAGCTGCTGATTTACCCGCCCGGCAATATCACGAAAATGTCGTGCCAGACGACTCTCCGGCACAATCCCCATTCCCACTTCGTTAGTCACTAATACAACCTTTGCGGGACAACGTTGGCAGGCAGCAATCAACGACTGAATCTCAGCATTAATCGCCTGTTCCATCGCCTGATAATCCCATTCATCAGGGTCTTTATCGCCGCCATAATCAAACAACAGATTAGTCACCATGGTGGTAACGCATTCCAGCAATACAGCCTCATGCGGGTTAATGTCTGCATGAATTAATTCATCAAGATGTTGCCAGCGCTCCACTGTGTGCCAGTGCGCCGGGCGGCCTTGCCGATGATGTTCTATCCGTGCAGCCATCTCATCATCAAGGATTTGTGAGGTGGCGATATACAGAACCTGTGAAGAGTCCCCAATAAGCGCCTCTGCATGGCGACTCTTCCCGCTCCGTGCGCCCCCCGTCACCAAAATCATCATACCGACTCCTGATTCAATTGTATGATGGTATTCATTGAACAGAACAATGGATCCCCCACCGTTGCTGACCGCAAAACATTTACGCGATTAATACTGCGCGTAATATAATTAAAAATCCAGCATTCTCAATCCATTACAAAAGAAGATGGCATTGCGGAATAGCCAGACTTCCTCGTGTTAACGTCCGACAAAATGCGTCATTGACAGCGGTTTCTCTGGAATGACAGATTTCATTCAGATAATGGATTAATGCTACAGCCCCACCAGCCGGACCAGTCAGCAAACGGGCATTGTGTTCTGCAATCAAAATTACCGTCGTTCCCTCAGAATGAGCGAGCCATTCTGGTACGGATATCTCGCTTTCAGCTGCTATCAATAGCAGCACTGAATAATCGCTATACGCATCTGATAACGATTGCACAGGCCCACCATCAAGAGGCTGGAAATCTTGCTGCCAGTCCTCACCAACAAAACAGGTTATTGGCAATATTTCAGCCAGATGTTTCGCCAGATCCACATCTCCAGATAAGAGGCAAAAAAGAGCTATCGATTCGGGTTTTATCGTTTTCATGCCTCTCGCCCTCCACTTAATTTCCTGTAATGGCGGTCTGGTTGATAAGCCATGAAACAATATTGCCACACCTTGAATGCAGCCCTGGTGCCTGTCGGCACTGCGATGAAAGAACTAAATGATGCCGCCATACCCTGATCCTTTCAGGGTGGTAGGGGTATAAAGACGCGCCAGTACTCTACCGGACGCTTCCGGGCAACCCACTTCCCACCGAAGTTGTTGGTATTGACTGACAGACTGGTCTTCTGGCTTAGCGTCATCCTCACCCGACCTTCCCAATCTCGCGATCAGTGGCATTTTCGGGTTTGTCAGCATTACAGCAGCGGGGGCTGCGAGGGATTTTCACCCTCTTCCCAGGCACAAATGTGCCACACCTGTCAGCGTATGTTATGAGCTGATTTCACTTTTCCCATAACACGTAAATAACGTTAATTATTCATTCCAGCGTTTATTTAAACCTTCCCTTTTTTTAGCATTTATTCTATACCGTTTCCATCGCCGCATTTTCACTCACTTGCTGTCGATACACCTGCGGCGTAACCTGATAAGTCTGACGGAAAACTTTGCAAAAATAACTGGTTTGCGAAAAACCTAAATTACGCGCAATGCTGGCGATGCTCCAGTCACTATGGCACAGTAACTCACGAGCGCTGGCCATCCGTTGTTGGTTTACCCACGCATTAAAACCGATTCCATGGTATTTCTTGAATAACTTACTGAAATAATAAGGACTTAGATAAACGTGCGAGGCGACATCTTCCAGACGCAAATCGTCTGATAAATGCGCATCAATATAGCGTAAAGCTTTTTTCATTTTATTGTCGTGGGGATTAGGCGCACGAGTCTGGCGCACCGAATCTGACCGAGATTTGTTCTCTTTAATAACCACAAAATTGAGTTGTTTTTTGAGGCAATTTTCCACAATCAACTTCAACAAATCAGCAGAGGCCATAACTCTTGAGTAATCCATCTCAGGAACTTTGCGGAATTCATTAAGTAATTCGGGATCTGCCTGCTAAATAGCTGCGCCTAATACCGCTACACTTTTGCCTGACCATGTTTTCCTCCGG
>OKOM01000130.1_pt1 | contig 25294 bp, 30 predicted proteins | sample 1611261 | NCBI WGS metagenome assembly OKOM01 (sample SAMN04436724, study PRJEB24849) | human gut metagenome | biome: human gut; feature: NICU; material: stool | host: Homo sapiens | place: USA: Saint Louis, MO | collected 2010-10-23
CGCGCCATGCTCAACGAACGTTACCAGGACTATGACGCCACGGCATCCGGTGCGAAGCGAGGCGAGGAACTGGCGGAAGCAAGCGGTGATTTATGGCGTGACGCCCGCTGGGCCATCAGCCGGGTGCAGGATGCGCCGCACTGCACAGTGGAGCTTATCTGATGAAAGTGCGTGCGCATCAGTATGACACGGTGGACGCGCTTTGCTGGCGTCATTACGGGCGCACGCAGGGTGTCACGGAGCAGGTACTGAAGGCAAATCCGGGGCTTGCCGAATACGGCCCCTTTTTACCTCACGGGCTGCAGGTGGAGCTGCCGGACATTCCGACAACCACCACCGTGCAGACCGTCCAGCTATGGGACTGAATTATGACGCTTGAGCGAATCAGCGCCTTTATCACGTATTGCATCGCCGTCGTGCTAGCCTGGCTGGGCGATTTGTCCATCAAGGATGCCTCAACGCTGGGCGGCCTGATGATCGGTGTGCTGATGCTGGCTATCAACTGGTACTACAAACACAAAGCCTACCAGCTTCTGCGCGACGGGCAGATCTCGCGGGAGGACTATGAATCCATCAATCGTTAAACGCTGCCTTGTCGGGGTTGTGCTGGCTATTGCTGCCACGCTGCCGGGTTTTCAGCAGCTTCACACCTCCGTGGAGGGACTGAAACTGATCGCCGATTACGAAGGCTGTCGTCTGCAGCCGTATCAGTGCAGCGCGGGCGTCTGGACCGACGGCATTGGTAATACGTCGGGCGTCATTCCCGGCAAAACCATTACGGAACGACAGGCAGCAGAAGGGCTTATCTCCAACGTGCTGCGTGTGGAGCGGTCACTGGAAAGGTGTGTGAAGCAACAGCCACCGCAGAAAGTGTATGACGCGGTGGTGTCATTTGCCTTCAACGTGGGGACAGGCAATGCCTGCAGCTCCACGCTGGTGAAATTGCTCAATCAGCGGCGCTGGGCGGATGCGTGCCGACAGTTGCCGCGCTGGGTTTATGTGAAAGGTGTTTTTAATCAGGGGCTGGATAACCGCCGTGCGCGGGAGATGGCCTGGTGCTTACAGGGAGCAAACTGAAATGAAAAAGAAATTAATCAGCGGACTGTTTCTGATGTTATGGATGGCGCTGTTAATCGCAGCAATGGTGTATCCGCAGGGGATCTTTCCGGTACTGGCAGCGTCCGGCGTTTGGGTAGCCTGTTTGCTGACATGGGCGGTAATTCCGGTAGCACTGGCTGCGTTAATTCAGAATGGCCCGCTCTGGCAGGAGTTGAGGGCATCTTTGCTGAAGAGCATTACCCGAAAAGAAAACGTATTTATCAGCTGGGTTATGCGATTGCTGATTGTCGTAAGTCTCGCCTGGACGGGGTGGGCTATTACCCTGGTCTTTTATCTGCTGACCGTTATTGTCTTCTGGATCACCCGTAACCAGATGGCGCAACAGGTAGCAGCATGAACCGGTTGCTGCTGGTTGTGCTGGCGTTATTACTGGCGTCGCTGGGCTGGCAGACGTGGCGGCTGGCTGATGCCAGCCAGACCATCAGCACGCAGGCAGACGAGCTGCAGAGCAAAAGCCAGGCGCTGGCAAAGAGCAACAACCAGCTTATCAGCCTGTCCATTCTGACTGAAACTAACAACCGGGAGCAGGCGCGGCTCTATGCCGAAGCAGAACAGACCAGTGCACTGCTGAGACAACGACAACGCCGGATTGAGGAACTGAAACGTGAGAACGAGGATTTACGCCGCTGGGCTGATACTCCTTTGCCTGCTGACATTATCCGGCTGCGGGAACGTCCGGCACTCACCGGAGGTGCAGCTTACCGTCAGTGGTTGTCCGCGAGTGACGCCGTGTCAGCTGGATCAGGCAGCGCCACACAATAACGGTGATCTGAACGCATTGCTGGATGAAACGGAGGCCGCCTGGGCGGTCTGTGCAGACAAAGTGGACATGATTATTGCGTGTCAGGAGCGAAACAGTGAACAAACCACAATCCCTGCGCCACGCCCTCAATAAAGCAGTGCCTTATGTCCGTAATAACCCGGACAAACTGCATCTGTTTGTGGATAACGGTTCGCTGGTTGCCACTGGGGCCAGCTCCATGTCATGGGAGTACCGCTACACCCTGAACGTGGTAATTGAAGATTTCAGCGGCGACCAGAATCTGCTGATGGCCCCGGTTTTGCTGTGGCTGCGGGATAACCAGTCTGATGCCATCAATAACCCGACGTTACGGGAAAAGCTATTCACCTTTGAGGTGGATATTCTGCGCAACGATGTCTGTGATATCAGCCTGAACCTGCAGCTGACGGAGCGTGTGCTGGTCAGCACTGACGGAAGTGTGTCGAGCGTTGAAGCGATAACGGAACCCGATGAACCTGAAGAAATGTGGACGGTGAAACGTGGCTGAACTGCAGAAAGTGGACGACTGGCTGAGTGCCTTGCTGGCGAATCTGGAGCCAGCCGCAAGAAGCCGCATGATGCGCCAGCTGGCGCAGGAACTACGCCGGACACAGCAGCAAAATATCAGAATGCAGCGCAATCCAGATGGCAGCAGTTATGAACCGCGACGGGTAACAGCACGCAGTAAAAAAGGCCGTATCAAACGTCAGATGTTTGCAAAGCTGCGCACCACAAAATACCTGAAAACTTCCGCCAGCGCCGACTCTGCCAGCGTGCAGTTTGAAGGCAAGGTACAGCGCATTGCCCGTGTTCATCACTACGGCTTACGTGATCGCGTCAGCCGCAAAGGACCGGAGGTCCGTTACGCAGAGCGTCGCCTTCTGGGTGTAAATGATGATGTTGAGGCAATGACCCGCGACATGATTCTGCAATGGCTGGCGGGGTGATTTTTGTATCAGCACTGATACAAGTTGCAGCACTGCCGCCTTTCTTCCCCTGATGGCAACCTTTCCCTATGAACGCACAATTAACCGAAATCATGCGCCTTATCACCAACCTGATCCGCACTGGGGTAGTCACCGAAGTGGACAGGACAAACTGGCTTTGCCGGGTGAAAACGGGCGACCTTGAAACCAACTGGATCAGCTGGCTGACGCTGCGTGCCGGGAATGCCCGGACATGGTGGCGACCATCGGAAGGTGAGCAGGTGGTGCTGCTGAGTATGGGCGGTAATCTGGAAACAGCTTTTGCGCTGCCCGCCATCTATTCGAATCAGTTCGCACCACCGTCGACGTCGGCGGACGCCTGCGTGACAGAACATCCTGACGGTGGCTGGTTTGAATACGAACCTGCCACCGGGCGCTGGTATGTCAGGGGCATCAAATCCATGGTCATTGAGGCTGCCGATAACATCACCCTGAAAACCAGTGAGTTTGTGCTGGAGGCTGAGTGCACGCGTATTAACAGCGAAGTGGTGGTCAATGGTGGCGTTACTCAGGGCGGCGGAGCGATGAGTTCTAACGGGATCGTGGTTGATGCACATCAGCATACTGGCGTCCTGAAAGGCGGCGATACAACCGGAGGCCCGGTATGACGCTTTATAGCGGGATGAACAATACCAGCGGTAAAGCCATTACTGATATTGACCATCTGCGCCAGTCGGTGCGGGACATTTTGCTGACGCCGCAGGGTAGCCGCATTGCCCGTCGGGAATATGGTTCCCTGCTGTCGGCACTGATAGACCAGCCACAAAATCCGGCATTACGCCTGCAGGTCATGTCGGCAGTGTATGTGGCGCTGAGTCGCTGGGAGCCACGGCTGACGCTGGATTCCATCACCATTAACAGCAATTTTGACGGTTCAATGGTGGTGGAGCTGACCGGGCGGCGTAATAACGGTGTGCCTGTTTCCCTTTCCGTATCAACAGGAGCAGAGAATGGCAGTGATTGACCTTTCGCAGTTGCCTGCGCCGCAGATTGTGGATGTGCCGGACTTTGAGACGCTGCTTGCCGAACGCAAGGCCGAATTTGTTGCGCTTCATCCGAAAGATGAGCAGGAAGCAGTGATCCGCACGCTGGAACTGGAATCTGAACCCGTCACCAAATTGCTTCAGGAGAACGCTTACCGTGAGTTGCTTCTGCGCCAGCGCATTAACGAAGCCGCGCATGCTGTGATGGTGGCTTACGCGATGGGCGGCGATCTTGACCAGCTCGCTGCCAACTACAACGTGAAACGCCTGACGGTGACGCCTGCTGATAATGACGCTGTGCCACCCGTTGCGGCTGTGATGGAAAGCGATGAAGCGTTACGCCTGCGTGTGCCTGCGGCTTTTGAAGGGCTTTCGGTTGCGGGGCCAACCGCAGCTTATGAATTTCATGCCCGAAGCGCCGACGGTCGGGTGGCGGATGCCAGTGCAACCAGCCCGGCACCTGCAGAGGTGGTGCTTACGGTCCTAAGCCGTGAAGGCGACGGAACAGCAGAAAAAGACCTGCTGGACGTGGTGGAAAAAGCTCTGAACAGTGAGAACGTTCGCCCGGTGGCTGACCGTCTGACGGTTCGCAGCGCAGAAATCATCCCGTATCGCGTGGAAGCCACCATTTTTCTCTATCCGGGGCCGGAAGCAGAGCCGGTAATGGCAGCGGCAAAAGCCAGCCTGCAGAAATACATCGCCAGTCAGACGCGGCTTGGTAGGGATATTCGCCGTAGCGCCATCTTTGCCGCCCTGCATGTTGAGGGTGTACAGCGTGTGGAGCTGGCTTCGCCGCTGGCGGATGTGGTTTTGAACAAAACGCAGGCGGCATCATGTACGGAGTGGAGCGTGACCAACGGGGGAACGGATGAATAGTCTGCTGCCATCGGGGTCAACTTCACTGGAGCGCCGACTGGCGCAAACGTGCAGCGGGATTTCTGATCTGCAGGTGCCGCTGCGTGACTTGTGGAATCCGGCTACCTGCCCGGTCAGCTTCCTGCCTTATCTCGCCTGGGCGTTCTCTGTGGATCGCTGGGACGAAGGCTGGACAGAAAGCGTCAAGCGCCAGGTGGTGAAGGATGCTTTTTATATTCATCAGCATAAAGGGACCACCAGTGCCGTGCGGCGGGTGGTGGAGCCGTTCGGCTTTCTGATCCGCATTATTGAGTGGTGGCAAACCGGAGAGGCACCGGGCACGTTTCGCCTGGATATCGGCGTGCAGGACCAGGGCATCACTGAAGATACCTATCTGGAACTTGAGCGACTGATAAGCGATGCCAAACCATGTAGCCGCCACATGATCGGCATGTCCATCAATCTGCAGACCAGCGGCCCGTATTGGGTGGGAGCCGCCAGCTATCTTGGCGAAGAAATCACGATCTATCCGTATATCAACGAAACGATTATTTCCGGTGGCACCGCGCATGAAGGCGGGGCGGTCCATGTTATTGACACAATGAGAGTGAATCCATGAGCACAAAATTTTATACCCTGCTGACGGATATTGGCGCGGCGAAACTTGCCAGCGCCGCCGCGCTCGGTGTGCCGCTAAAAATTACCCATATGGCGGTGGGCGATGGCGGCGGAGTATTGCCAACGCCGGACGCAAAGCAGACGGCACTGGTAAATGAGAAACGCCGGGCTGCGCTGAATATGCTCTATATCGACCCGCAGAACAGCAGCCAGATTATTGCTGAACAGGTGATCCCTGAAAACGAGGGCGGTTGGTGGATACGTGAAGTGGGCCTGTTTGATGAGTCCGGGGCATTGATTGCCGTGGGCAACTGCCCGGAAAGCTATAAGCCGCAACTGGCTGAAGGCAGCGGGCGTACCCAGACCGTGCGTATGGTGTTGATTACCAGCAGCACGGACAATATCACCCTGAAAATCGACCCTGCCGTAGTGCTGGCAACCCGCAAGTATGTGGATGATAAGGTACTGGAGCTGAAGGTGTACGCGGATGATCAGATGGCAAAACATCTTGCCGCACCGGACCCGCATTCACAGTATGCACAGAAAGAAAGTCCTACGTTTACCGGGACACCCAAAGCGCCAACGCCAGCGGCGGGGAATAACACCACGCAGGTTGCGACCACCGCGTTTGTTCAGGAGGCACTGACGGCTCTTATTAATGGTGCGCCAGCCACGCTGGACACGCTGAAAGAAATAGCCGTAGCCATTAACAATGATCCGAAATTCAGTACCACCATTAACAATGCGCTGGCACTGAAAGCGCCGCTGTCGAGTCCGGCACTCACCGGAACGCCAACAGCCCCCACGGCGGCGCAGTCGGTCAACAATACACAGATTGCCACCACGGCTTTTGTGAAATCGGCGATTGCGGCAATGGTGGGTTCTGCACCTGCGGCACTGGATACACTGAACGAACTGGCGGCGGCGCTGGGGAATGACCCGAACTTTGCCACGACAATGCTTAATGCACTGGCAGGTAAACAACCGCTGGACAATACGCTGACTAATTTGAGTGGAAAGGATGTTGCTGGTCTTCTCGCATACCTTGGTTTGGGAGAAGCGGCGAAAAGGGATGTGGGCACAGGAGATAATCAGATACCGGATATGGGAGCATTCGCTTCTGGTTCGGGATGGTTCAGGCTACCAGGTGGATATATTGTTCAGTTTGGCACTTTTTCAGGAAACACGACCCGCTTTATCAGTGGACACTTCCCTATACCATTCCCTAATCAGCCGATGGTTTCAGTCAGTGTTATGTCTGATGCCGTTCAGTCAGACCCGTCGATTCCTGCCCCGCAGGTTTTGTCTGTAAATTTTGAACGTATCAGTAATTCAGCGTGGCGTGTGGCAACCAGTGATATCTCACAGCAATACAGATTCAGTTATATTTCGATAGGACGGTAGAAATGCAGAAATATATTTTCAGTGCCGATAAAAATGCGTTTTTCCCTGTGGAGCTTAAAATCGCTTATCAGGAATCCGGCGAATGGCCCGATGATGGAATCGAAATTGACGACACTGTTGCTGCCGAATTTATGAAGGAAGCACCAGAAGGAAAATACAGAGGTGTCATCGACGGAATGCCTGCATGGATTGATATTCCACCGCCAACTCATGAGGAACAAATTGCCGCAGCCGAACTGAAAAAGCAGCAATTGATTAATCAGGTCAACGAATACATAAACAGTAAGCAATGGCCTGGTAAAGCGGCGATTGGTCGCCTGAAAGGTGAGGAACTGGTGCAATATAATTTGTGGCTGGATTATCTGGACGCACTGGAACTGGTCGATACTTCCGGTGCGCCAGATATTGAATGGCCTACGCCTCCGGCAGTTCAGGCCAGATGACATCAGGCGCGGTGCTGGTATCTGTTGCCGTCACCGCGTCAATATAATCCAGCACAGCGTTAAGTCGGGTTGTTTCTGCCTGCGTCAGCTTCCGTCCGGCCTGTAATTTCAGTTGAATCAGACTGATGGAAGACATTGCTGCATCAATCAGTGACTGGCGCTGTGCTTCTGCCGCTTCTACTGCGGCGCTATGCTGTGCCTCAGTATCCGTCACCCATTTCTCACCATCCCATTTATCATATGGCGTTAACGGGGCGATAGTGGTTGTATTTTCAGGGTAATCACCCAGAGATGTGATTTCTTTCGATTCTCCTGTTTCGGTGCTATAGATGATTTCACCGCGATGGTCTGGCACATATTCCCATGAGTTAAAATCTGCAGAGCGGCAGATTGCATAACCGGCTTTATGTGTACCTGGTGCATCTAAGCATGAATACGCCGGAATACCGACACCCACAGCAAGGTATTCGGTTGATGTGGAAAGATATTCCTTCGTCTCAGCATCAAAATTATAAACGGTAATGTTTCCTGCCTTTGTAGTAATGAGTTCGCTATTTAATACGGCTTTATTCATCAGGCTGCCCTCACGATATAGTTAAATGCGACGTTGCGCGGGTAACCTTCTTGGTTTCCAAAGGTGGGGCTCTGCGTAGTCACAGAAGTAGCAGAGTTGTTGTTTGTCCCGCCGCTGCCGCCAAGTGATCGGATAACGCCGCCGTCGCCTGCTGTCGCTGCTGGCCCTAACTCCCTACCGTTCTGCGATGGTACAGTTGTACTAGTTGGGATGCTGCCGCTAGCCGATGTCCAAATTTCCAAGCCGTGGACGTGCGATCCTGGAGACCATCCCTGGCTAGACCCTATCGAACGCCCTGGATCAACCCCTCGCCCATCATCCCATCCACGAATAAATTCACCGCGCAGGTCTGGCAGCAAAAGACCGGGGTAAGCGAGAGCAAGCTTCGGATATTGGGAGGCGATAAATGGCGCACCGTTGCATTTCAACCAGCCTGTTGGCGGAGTTGCTAAAGGCCACGGAACAGGGACACCAACAGGTAATGCAGAGCCTTCTCCCAAACCAACGTTTAAGAAAATGCAGAGGTAACAGCTAACTGGCATCATCTCCGGTTTTTATTCAGGGGGATGATCATGCTTATTGGCTATGTACGCGTGTCAACAAATGACCAGAACACCGATTTGCAACGTAATGCACTGAACTGCGCGGGATGTGAGCGGATTTTTGAGGACAAAATCAGTGGCACTAAGTCCGACAGACCGGGGCTGAAAAAACTACTCAGGACACTATCGGCAGGAGACACGCTGGTTGTCTGGAAGCTGGACAGGTTGGGGCGCAGTATGCGGCATCTTGTTACGCTGATAGAAGAGTTGCGCCAGCGTGGTGTGAATTTCAGAAGCCTGACTGACAGTATTGATACCAGTACCCCAATGGGCCGTTTCTTTTTTCATGTCATGGGTGCCCTAGCTGAAATGGAACGCGAACTGATAGTTGAACGTACCAGGGCGGGGCTGGCTGCAGCTCGTGATAAAGGCAGAGTAGGTGGACGCCGTCCTAAGTTGACCACCGAACAGTGGGCACAGATTGGACGCTTACTCGAGGCCGGAGAATCAAGACAGCGTATTGCACTGATTTTTGATGTGGGTGTTTCCACAATTTATAGAAAATTTCCGGCAAATAAGAGTAATGAATCCCCCTGAATCAGCATTATGTTGATTATCCCTGCAAGCAGACAAATACCGTTATTTTGTGTGAATAACGACACAACTGCGCTTAGCTGTTTGTCAGGCACAATCACTTCAACATAGGGCGAAGCCTAATCCAATCAGGAGGTTCGCCACTATGGCTCAGGATTACCACCACGGGGTGCGCGTTGTTGAAGTCAACGAAGGCACCCGATCTATTACCACGGTGAGCACCGCCATCGTGGGTATGGTCTGCACGGGCGATGATGCCGATGCAAAAATGTTTCCTCTTAATAAACCCGTGCTGATCACTGATGTGCTGACTGCCAGCGGTAAAGCGGGTGAGTCCGGTACTCTGGCCCGTTCGCTGGATGCCATCGCTGACCAGGCAAAACCCGTGACCATTGTTGTGCGTGTGCCGCAGGGTGAAACGGAAGACGAAACCACGACCAATATCATCGGCGCAGTGACTGCTGAAGGTAAAAAAACAGGTATGAAAGCCCTGTTATCTGCCCAGTCACAGCTCGGCGTTAAACCGCGCATTCTCGGCGTGCCAGGCCACGACACCAAGGCGGTAGCTACTGAGTTGCTGAGCGTGGCGCAAAGCCTGCGTGGATTTGCTTACCTGTCAGCGTATGGCTGCAAGACAGTGCAGGAGGCGATCACTTACCGCGAAAACTTCAGCCAGCGCGAAGGGATGCTGATCTGGCCTGACTTTACTGGCTGGGACACGGTGCTGAATGCCGAAGCAACGGCATATGCCACCGCCCGTGCGCTTGGTCTGCGCGCCAAAATTGACGAGCAGACCGGATGGCACAAAAGCCTGTCCAATGTGGGCGTGAACGGTGTCACCGGAATTTCTGCAGATGTGTTCTGGGATCTGCAGGACCCGGCAACCGATGCAGGTCTGCTGAACCAGAACGACGTCACCACGCTTGTGCGTAAAGACGGTTTCCGCTTCTGGGGGTCCCGCTGCCTGAGTGATGACCCGCTCTTTGCCTTCGAAAACTACACCCGCACGGCGCAGGTGCTGACGGACACGATGGCAGAAGCACACATGTGGGCGGTGGATAAACCGCTTAACCCGTCGCTGGCCCGCGACATTATCGAAGGTATCCGCGCCAAAATGCGCAGACTGGTCAGTCAGGGCTATCTCATTGGTGGTGATTGCTGGCTGGATGAGTCGGTGAACGACAAAGACACGCTGAAAGCCGGAAAACTCACCATCGACTACGACTACACGCCAGTGCCGCCACTTGAAAACCTGATGCTGCGTCAGCGCATCACCGATCAGTACCTGGTGAATTTCGCCAGCCAGGTCAGCGCGTAAGGGGACAACATGGCTTTACCACGCAAATTAAAACACCTGAACCTGTTTAACGACGGGAACAACTGGCAGGGGATCGTTGAGTCGCTGACGCTGCCGAAATTTACCCGCAAATATGAGAAGTATCGCGGCGGCGGAATGCCGGGTGCGGTGGATGTGGATCTGGGGCTTGATGACAGTGCGCTGGACACAGAATTTTCCATTGGTGGTACTGAATTGCTGCTGTTTAAACAGATGGGTAAAGCCACGGTGGATGGCATCCAGCTGCGCTTTACCGGCTCTATTCAGCGTGACGATACCGGGGAAGTGCAGGCCGTGGAGCTTGTCGTGCGTGGACGTCACAAAGAAGTGGATTCCGGCGAGTGGAAGACGGGCGAAAGCAACACCACCAAAGTGACCAGTACCAACAGCTACGCGAAGCTGACCATCAATGGTGAGGTGCTCTATGAAGTGGACCTTATCAACATGGTGGAAATTGTGGACGGTGTGGACCTGATGGAAGCGCACCGCAACGCCCTCGGCCTCTGATATATCTGAACGGCGCGGGATACCGCGCCAGAACCCAATTGACAGGACAGCAAAATGAGCGATAAGCAGACTGAAAAGACCATTCAACTGGATACCCCCATCAAGCGCGGTAAAACAGAAATCACCGAAATTGTGCTGCGTAAACCGCAGTCCGGTGCGCTGCGCGGTACACGCCTGCAGGCCATTATGGATATGGATGTAAACGCGATGATGACCGTGATCCCCCGCATCTCCAGTCCGGCACTGACTGCACAGGAAATTGCAGAGATGGACCCGGCAGATCTCACTGCCATGTCGGTTGAGGTTGTCACTTTTTTGTTGAAGAAGTCGGTGCTTGCCGGTTTACCGACAGCCTGACGGTTGACGATCTGGTGGCAGATATCGCCACCATTTTTCACTGGCCGCCATCCGTTACTGACGTTATGCCGCTGACCGAAGTGCTGGAATGGCGGTATAAAGCGATTCAGAGAAGCGGGGCCAACGATGAGTGATAACAACCTGCGTCTGCAGGTCATTCTTAATGCGGTTGACAAGCTCACCCGCCCATTTCGATCTGCGCAGGCCAGTTCAAGAGAACTGGCTGCTGCTGTCAAAAAATCCCGCGATGCAATAAAGCAGCTTGATCAGGCCGGGAGCAGTCTGGACAGCTTCCGAAAGCTGCAGGCAGAAAATCAGAAATTAGGCGACAGGCTGAACTATGCCCGCCAGCGTGCAAATTTGCTCAGTCAGGAACTGGGAGCGATGGGGCCGCCTTCGCAACGTCAGGTTGTTGCTCTGGGCCGTCAACGGCTGGCTGTTCAGCGCCTGGAAGAACGCCAGAAAAAGCTGCAGCAGCAGACGGCGCTTGTGCGTGCTGAACTGTACCGGGCGGGAATTTCTGCGAAAGACGATGCGGGAGCAACTGCCCGTTTAGCCCGTGAAACATCACGTTATAACCAGGAACTTTCGAAACAGGAGGCGCGGCTGAAGCGACTGGGGGAAGCTCAGCGCAGGATGAATGCAGCGCGTGCCAGTTATGCCCGTTCGCTGGAGGTGCGTGATCGTATTGCAGGTGCCGGAGCCACCACCACGGCTGCAGGGCTGGCAATGGGTGCGCCAGTGATGGCGGCAGTAAAAAGCTATACCAGCATGGAAGATGCCATGAAAGGTGTGGCAAAGCAGGTCAATGGTCTGCGTGACGATAATGGCAACCGCACTGCACGTTTTTATGAAATGCAGGATGCCATCAAGGCTGCCAGCGAACAGTTGCCGATGGAAAACGGTGCGGTGGACTTCGCTGCACTGGTTGAAGGTGGTGCGCGCATGAACGTCGCAAACCCTGACGACAGCTGGGAAGATCAGAAACGTGACCTGCTGGCCTTCGCCAGTACGGCAGCAAAGGCGGCAACAGCCTTTGAGCTGCCAGCGGATGAACTGTCAGAAAGTCTGGGGAAAATCGCCCAGCTCTACAAAATCCCCACCCGCAATATTGAACAGCTCGGTGATGCGCTGAACTATCTGGATGATAACGCCATGTCGAAAGGGGCAGACATCATTGATGTGATGCAACGTCTGGGCGGTGTGGCTGACCGTCTGGATTATCGTAAAGCGGCGGCGCTGGGTTCCACCTTCCTGACACTGGGCGCTGCGCCAGAGGTTGCAGCCAGTGCAGCAAACGCGATGGTGCGTGAATTGTCCATTGCCACCATGCAAAGCAAGAGTTTCTTTGAAGGGATGAATCTGCTGAAACTCAATCCTGAAGTGATTGAAAAGCAGATGACGAAGGATGCGATGGGAACCATCCAGCGCGTGCTGGAGAAGGTAAACGCGCTGCCGCAGGACAAGCGCCTGTCTGCCATGACTATGTTGTTTGGTAAAGAGTTTGGCGATGACGCGGCGAAACTGGCAAACAACCTGCCGGAACTGCAGCGTCAGTTAAAACTGACAGCGGGCAATGATGCGCTCGGCTCCATGCAGAAAGAATCCGACATTAACAAGGATTCACTTTCTGCGCAGTGGTTGCTGGTCAAAACCGGAGCGCAGAACACCTTCAGCAGCCTGGGCGAAACGCTGCGCCAGCCGCTGATGGATATTCTGTACACGGTGAAAAGCGTCACGGGGGCGTTGCGTCGCTGGGTGGAAGCTAACCCGGAACTGACAGGCACACTGATGAAAGCATCGGCTGTTGTGGCTGCGGTTACCGTCGGCCTCGGCACCTTAGCGGTGGCGCTGGCTGCAGTGCTGGGGCCGCTGGCAGTGATCCGTCTGGGATTCTCTGTGTTGGGTATCAAAACGTTATCTTCCGTTACGGCAGCAGTAACTCGAACCAGCAGCGCGTTGTCCTGGCTGGCTGGCGCACCACTGGCACTGCTGCGACGCGGGCTTGCTTCATCGGGCAACGCCGCAGGTTTACTTACTGCGCTGTTGTCGTCTTTGCGCCGCACGGCATCACTGACGGGAAATGTCCTGAAAACTGTAGCAGGTGCGCCAGTTGCACTTTTGCGGTCTGGATTATCCGGTTTACGTGCTGTTGCTGTGATGTTTATGAATCCTCTGGCGGTACTGCGCGGTGGACTGGCAGCCGCAGGCGCGTTGCTGCGAGTGCTTGCATCTGGTCCGCTGGCGATGCTGCGCGTTGCCCTGTATGCCATATCTGGTCTGTTAGGTGCTCTGCTTAGTCCGATAGGTCTTGTGGTTACTGCACTGGCGGGTGTGGCGCTGGTTGTCTGGAAATACTGGCAACCCATCACCGCATTTCTCGGTGGCGTGGTGGAAGGATTCAAAGCGGCGGCAGGTCCCATCAGTGCAGCGTTTGAACCACTTAAGCCCGTGTTCCAGTGGATTGGCGACAAAGTGCAGGCGCTGTGGGGCTGGTTTACTGATCTGCTGACGCCTGTTAAGTCGACCTCTGCCGAACTGCAGAGCGCAGCGGCAATGGGGCGACGATTCGGGGAGGCACTGGCGGAAGGGCTGAATATGGTCATGCATCCGCTGGACTCCCTGAAATCCGGCGTTTCCTGGTTGCTGGATAAACTCGGCATTGTCAGTAAAGAGGCTGCAAAGGCGAAACTGCCGGAAAGCGTGACGCGTCAGCAACCTGCGACGGTGAATGCAGACGGTAAAGTGATGATGCCATCGGGTGGTTTTCCGTCATGGGGATATGGCTTTGCGGGGATGTATGACAGCGGCGGCTATATCCCGCGCGGGCAGTTTGGCATCGTCGGTGAAAACGGGCCGGAAATTGTCAACGGCCCGGCAAACGTGACCAGCCGGAGAAATACCGCTGCACTGGCTGCGGTTGTTGCCGGAATGATGGGCGTTGCTGCCGCGCCTACAGAGCTTCCATCGTTACATCCTTTGGCACTTCCCGCGAAAGGCGGCGAAGCGATGGTGAGTCGTGCAGCCACTGTGCCGCCCGTTCAACGGATTGAGGCACCGACGCAGATCATCATTCAGACGCAGCCAGGACAAAGTGCGCAGGATATTGCGCGGGAGGTGGCCCGCCAGCTTGATGAACGTGAACGCAGGCTGAAGGCAAAAGCTAGGAGTAACTACAGCGATCAGGGGGGATACGACGCATGATGATGGTGCTGGGATTGTACGTGTTTATGCTGCGCACCGTGCCGTATCAGGAGCTGCAGTATCAACGCAGCTGGCGACATGCGGCAAACAGCCGGGTAAACCGACGTCCGTCCACGCAGTTTCTGGGACCGGACAACGACATGCTGACGCTTTCCGGTGTTCTTATGCCGGAGATAACAGGTGGCAGGATGTCGTTGCTGGCACTGGAGCAGATGGCAGAACAGGGGAAAGCATGGCCCCTGATTGAAGGCAGCGGCACGATTTATGGCATGTATGTGATTGAGGGACTGAATCAGACTAAAACGGAGTTTTTCCGCGATGGTATGCCGCGCCGGATTGAGTTTACCCTGTCGCTCAAACGGGTGGATGAATCCCTGTCCGATATGTTCGGTGATCTCAGTACGCAGCTGAATAATTTGCAGGATACGGCAACGTCTGCCTTAAGCGATATCAGTAAAACGGTGGGAGGGCTGCTGTCGTGAATTTCAGCTCTGAACTGCTTAACAAAGGCAACAAAACTCCCGCATTCAGCATCAGTATTGAGGGGAAGGATATCACCACTGTGCTGGATAACCGCCTGATGAGTCTGACGTTGACGGACAATCGGGGCTTTGAAGCAGACCAGCTTGATCTGGAGCTGGACGACGCCGACGGAAAAATCGTGCTGCCGCGCCGTGGTGCGGTCATCACGCTGGCGCTGGGCTGGAAGGGGCAGCCGCTTTTCCCGAAAGGGGCATTCACGGTGGACGAGATTGAACACACCGGCGCACCGGATCGCCTGACTATCCGGGCGCGAAGTGCTGATTTTAGGGAAACGCTGAATACCCGCCGTGAAAAATCGTGGCACAAGACCACTGTCGGGGAAGTGGTGAAGGAAATAGCCGCGCGTCATAAGCTGAAGATGGCACTGGGTAAAGACCTGTCGGATAAGCCCGTGGAGCATATAGACCAGACTAATGAGAGTGACGGCAGTTTTCTGATGCGGCTGGCGCGCCAGTACGGTGCCATCGCGTCGGTGAAAAATGGCAATCTGTTATTCATCCGGCAGGGACAGGGCAAAAGCGCCAGCGGTAAACCACTGCCGGTGATCTCAATCACACGTAAGGACGGCGACAGTCACCGCTTTACCCTGGCAGATCGCGGAGCCTACACGGGCGTAATTGCCAGTTGGTTGCATACCCGCGAACCCGCGAAGAAAGAAAGCACCACGGTGAAGCGTAAGCGCAGGACTAAGAAGCAGAAGAAAGAGCCGGAAGCGAAGCAGGGCGATTACCTGGTGGGTACGGATGAAAACGTGCTGGTACTTAATCGCACTTATGCCAACCGGAGCAACGCCGAACGGGCAGCGAAAATGCAGTGGGAACGCCTGCAACGCGGCGTTGCATCATTCTCGCTACAACTGGCGGAAGGGCGGGCAGATCTCTACACAGAAATGCCTGTGAAGGTCAGTGGCTTTAAACAGCCGATAGATGATGCGGAATGGACCATTACGACTCTGACGCATACCGTCAGCCCCGATAACGGTTTTACAACCAGTCTGGAGCTTGAAGTGAGGATTGATGATTTCGAAATGGAATGATTCTTCGCAATGGAGAACTTTTAAGTTTGCAAAATGGAATAATGCGGTATCATTATTGTGAATTTAGCAAAAATGGGGAGAACTCGAAAAATGATGATTTGCCCACTGTGTGGAAGTGCCGCCCATACTCGTAGCAGTTTTCAGGTATCTTCATTGACCAAAGAGCGTTACAACCAGTGCCAGAACATTAACTGCAGCCATACTTTTGTTACCCATGAAACTTTTGTTCGTTCGATTGCAACGCCAAAAGAGTCAAATCCGGTTCAGCCGCATCCAATGAAATCAGGACAGGTGGCGCTCTCTCTTTGACGCTGCCGCCATTTTGTCGCCATCGTTAAAAAACAGTGTTTCTAACATCATGATTTTAAACAGCTTAAATTTCAGGCAACAAAAAACCCATCAACCTTGAACCGAAATGGCGGGGTTGATGGGCTCCACAAAATGGGGACATCAAAGAAAAGCAGTGGCACTAATTAAGACTGATGCCCTGCGGAAAAGTTCTGCGGTTGTGCAAAAAAATTTCATTTTCAGGGCAACTTCAGTTTTATCCTAATCCTGGCCATACCATGACGATGATTGTCCCTGCCAGCGTCAGCAGGACGTTGGCGATTGCATAGGTGCCCGCATAGCCCAGCGCCGGGATGTTACTGCGAGCTGTATCACTGATGATCTCCATTGCCGGCGCGCAGGTACGTGCGCCCATCATTGCGCCGAACAACAGCGCGCGGTTCATTCGCAATACATAAGCACCGAACAAGAAACAGATAACCACGGGCACCAGACTGACAATCAATCCGGCAATCAACATCTGACCGCCAATCGCGCCCAGGCCGTTATTAATACCGCTACCGGCGCTCAGACCAACGCCTGCCATAAACACCATCAAGCCGAACTCTTTCACCATGCTTAATGCACCCTGCGGAATGTAACCGAAGGTCGGGTGGTTAGCACGCATAAAGCCCAGCATAATTCCGGCGAATAACAACCCGGCAGCGTTCCCCATGCCGAAACTGAATGTGCTGAACTGGAAGGTGATCATCCCGATCATCAGCCCAATAACAAAGAAGGCGCAGAATGCCAGCAGGTCAGTGACCTGGCTGTGAATCGAGATAAAGCCGATGCGATCGGCGATGGTTTTTACGCGGCGGGCATCGCCGCTGACTTGTAAAACGTCACCTTTGTTAAGCACGACGTTGTCATCTATCGGCATCTCAATCTGGCTACGAATGACGCGGTTAAGGAAGCAACCGTGATCGGTCAACTTCAGTTGTGCGAGACGTTTACCTACAGCGTTATGGTTTTTAACGACCACTTCTTCAGTGACGATACGCATGTCGAGAAGGTCACGATCGAAAACTTCTTTACCGTTACGGAAGCTGGGATCGAGTCGGGCATGGGCGTCGGGATAGCCTACCAACGCTATTTCATCGCCCATTTGTAGCACGGCATCACCGTCTGGATTTGCCAGAATCCCGTTACGTCGAATACGTTCAATGTAGCAGCCGGTTTGTCGATAAATACCCAGTTCACGCAGATTTTTGCCGTCGGTCCAGGCCACCAGTTCCGGGCCGACGCGATAGGCGCGGATCACCGGTAAATAAACCTTACGGTTGGCATCAGTGTCCAGGCCACGTTCGCGGGCGATTTGCTGGGCGCTGGTCTGTAAGTCCTGATGCTGCAATTTCGGCAAGTAACGCGCACCAACAATCAAACTCACCAGACCGATTAAATAGGTTAAGGCATACCCGAGGCTCAGATTATCCAGTGCCAGTGAGAGCTGCCTGCTTTCCATGCCGGAATGACGCAGTGTATCGCCAGCACCGACCAGAACCGGTGTCGACGTCATAGAGCCTGCTAACATACCGGCCGTCAGGCCAATATCCCAGCCAAACAGCTTACCTAACCCTAAGGCGATCACCAGCGCACTGCCAACCATCACCAGTGCTAACATTAGGTAATTTTTCCCATCGCGAAAAAAAATGGAAAAAAAGTTCGGTCCGGCTTCGACCCCGACGCAGAAAATAAACAGCATAAAGCCAAGATTAAGCGCATCGGTGTTAATGCTGAAATGTTGTTGGCCTAATAACAGCGATACGACTAAAACGCCAATGGAATTACCCAGTTGGATCGAACCAAGTCGTAACTTTCCGAGACATAGCCCAAGCGCGAGGACCACAAATAATAACAGAATGTAATTCCCATTTAACAATTCGGCGACGTTTATATTCACGGAGGCTAACTTCTTGTTTACTAGTAAGCTGTTGAAAGAAATGGTAATTTACGATAATGTTTTTTACCAGAATTCAGGGCGCAGATTCATTCAGCGCACCTAAACGATAGTAAAGTAACAATATATTTTACTAGTGTAATCACATTAGGTATCAACGGCTATATGAATTGCGTTGGCCTATATTAGCATGGAATGCGAAGCGGCTTTATCTTACTGAACGCCACACTGGCGAAAAATGTGTTCGATAGACGCAGTGTCAGGAGGAACGAGTGAAACATAAACAACGTTGGGCGGGGGCAATCTGCTGTTTTGTCCTCTTCATTGTGGTGTGCCTTTTTCTGGCGACGCACATGAAAGGCGCTTTTCGGGCTGCCGGGCATCCTGAAATCGGCTTGCTATTTTTCATTCTTCCTGGAGCAGTCGCCAGCTTCTTTTCACAGCGTAGAGAAGTCCTGAAACCTCTGTTTGGCGCAATGCTGGCGGCACCCTGTTCGATGCTCATTATGCGGCTGTTTTTTTCACCGACGCGCTCATTCTGGCAAGAGCTGGCATGGTTATTAAGTGCGGTGTTCTGGTGTGCGCTGGGGGCACTGTGTTTCTTATTTATCAGTAGTTTGTTTAAACCACAGCACAGAAAAAATCAGTAAAGCCCTCAACGCGAGGGCTTGTCAGACGATCAGGCGTCCAGATTTTCTTTCACCCATGCAGCAAAATCGGTATAGCCGCCGATATGTTGCTGATCGACAAAAATCTGCGGCACGGTTTCTACGGGTTTACCTGCCTTTTGTTGTAGATCTTCTTTAGTGATCCCTTCCGCACGAATATCTACATAGTGATACTGAAAATCATCGTGTTCATTGCTCAATTTCTCAGCCAGATCTTTTGCACGCACACAGTAAGGGCAACCCGGACGACCAAAAATAACGGTTTGCATTATTTCTCTCCTCATAGATTTATGCCTGTAATGATCACGCTAAAATGTATTCGCTGAAAGTAGGTTTAACCTGTTGCATTAATTGCTAAAAGCTATAACTGTTAAACACAATACAGTGAAAAGTTTTAGACTGAAGGCTCACTTTGCAGAGGGAAGCGTATGCGCGCGATCGGTAAATTGCCTAAAGGCGTGTTGATACTGGAATTTATCGGAATGATGCTACTGGCGGTGGCGCTGCTGTCGGTAAGCGACTCCCTGTCGCTGCCTGAGCCATTTTCTCGGCCAGAAGTGCAGATTCTGATGATTTTTCTCGGTGTTTTGCTCATGCTTCCCGCTGCGGTGGTGGTTATTCTTCAGGTGGCAAAACGTCTTGCCCCACAGCTGATGAACCGTCCACCGCAATATTCACGTTCAGAAAGAGAAAAAGATAATGACGCCAACCATTGAACTTATTTGTGGCCATCGCTCCATTCGCCATTTCACTGATGAACCCATTTCCGAAGCGCAGCGTGAGGCGATTATTAACAGCGCCCGTGCGACGTCCAGTTCCAGTTTTTTGCAGTGCAGTAGCATTATTCGCATTACCGACAAAGCGTTACGTGAAGAACTGGTGACGCTGACCGGCGGGCAAAAACACGTAGCGCAAGCGGCGGAGTTCTGGGTGTTCTGTGCCGACTTTAACCGCCATTTACAGATCTGTCCGGATGCTCAGCTCGGCCTGGCGGAACAACTGTTGCTCGGTGTCGTTGATACGGCAATGATGGCGCAGAATGCATTAATCGCAGCGGAATCGCTGGGATTGGGCGGCGTATATATCGGCGGCCTGCGCAATAATATTGAAGCGGTGACGAAACTGCTGAAATTACCGCAGCATGTTCTGCCGCTGTTTGGGCTGTGCCTTGGCTGGCCTGCGGATAATCCGGATCTTAAGCCGCGTTTACCGTCCTCCATTTTGGTGCATGAAAACAGCTATCAACCGCTGGATAAAGACGCACTGGCGCAGTATGACGAACAACTGGCTGAATATTACCTCACCCGTGGCAGCAATAATCGCCGGGATACCTGGAGCGATCATATCCGCCGAACAATCATTAAAGAAAGCCGACCATTTATTCTGGATTATTTGCACAAACAGGGTTGGGCGACGCGCTAAAACCGCCACGTCGATGTATGATACGCGGGCTTTTGACCAGGTCTGACAGAGAGGTGCAGGGTGAAAATTGCCATATTGTCCCGGGATGGAACGCTCTATTCGTGTAAGCGGCTGCGTGAAGCCGCTATACAGCGCGGTCACCTGGTTGAAATTCTTGATCCGCTTTCTTGCTACATGAACATAAATCCTGCGGCGTCTTCTATTCACTACAAAGGCCGCAAGTTACCCCATTTTGACGCAGTGATCCCGCGTATTGGCACCGCCATTACCTTTTATGGGACGGCGGCACTGCGCCAGTTCGAGATGCTGGGGAGCTATCCGCTCAATGAGTCGGTCGCCATTGCCCGGGCGCGTGACAAATTGCGTTCCATGCAACTGCTGGCGCGTCAGGGCATCGACCTGCCTGTCACGGGCATTGCGCATTCGCCGGATGATACCAGCGATTTAATCGACATGGTCGGTGGTGCGCCGCTGGTGGTCAAGTTGGTTGAAGGCACGCAGGGAATTGGCGTCGTGCTGGCGGAGACGCGTCAGGCGGCGGAAAGCGTGATTGACGCTTTCCGCGGTCTGAACGCGCATATTCTGGTGCAGGAATATATCAAAGAGGCGCAAGGGTGCGATATCCGCTGTCTGGTTGTTGGCGATGAAGTGGTCGCTGCGATTGAACGGCGGGCGAAAGAGGGCGATTTTCGTTCCAATTTGCATCGTGGCGGCGCGGCAAGCGTCGCCAGTATCACACCACAGGAGCGTGAAATCGCGATAAAAGCCGCGCGAACGATGGCGCTGGACGTTGCTGGTGTGGATATTCTGCGTGCTAATCGCGGGCCGTTGGTGATGGAAGTGAATGCGTCGCCGGGGCTGGAAGGAATAGAAAAAACCACTGGTATCGACATCGCGGGTAAAATGATCCGCTGGATCGAACGCCACGCTACGACAGAATATTGCCTGAAAACGGGTGGTTAGTCGCAATCACATTACTGATCATGGTTTTGCCTGCGCTTTTTGCGTAAGCTGTGCCGGTCTTTTTATCGAAAGAGGTTGTACAAAATTATGACATCGCTGGTCGTTCCTGGTCTGGATACGCTGCGTCAATGGCTCGATGACCTGGGGATGAGTTTTTTTGAATGTGATAACTGTCAGGCTCTGCATCTGCCCCATATGCAGAATTTCGACGGTGTCTTTGATGCCAAAATCGATCTGATCGATAACACGATCCTGTTTTCTGCCATGGCGGAAGTCCGACCTTCAGCCGTATTGCCGCTGGCGGCGGATTTATCTGCCATCAATGCCAGTTCGCTGACCGTGAAAGCATTTCTTGATATGCAGGATGATAATCTGCCAAAGCTGGTGGTTTGCCAGTCTTTATCCGTTATGCAGGGCGTAACCTATGAGCAGTTTGCATGGTTCGTGCGTCAGAGCGAAGAGCAGATTTCGATGGTCATTCTTGAAGCTAATGCCCATCAACTGCTGTTACCGACTGATGATGAAGGGCAAAACAACGTTACCGAAAACTATTTCCTCCACTGATAACTCCTTTCGAGCACGCAGTCGCTGGTGCAGTGGCTGCGCGCTGCAAAATTATCTGCTGTTTTTAACCTTTTCTTAAAGATTATTTCACTTCTCTTGTGTCGATTTGGCTTTATCACATAGAGCAAATATGCATAAAAATTTGTTAAATACCGTTTTTTAATCCGAGCTATAGTCTCAAACCCTGGCTAAAGTTATTCTTGCGATGCTTTTATATAGCGAGCAGTGCTGGCCGGGAGAGAGTTCTCTTTTCTTACACCGCGCCGATAAAAAATATGCACGTTTATTGCATATCTTTTAGTGTGACAACTTTTGTTCGTTTGTTAACGAACTTTCAGAAGGAAAGAGATATGACCGCCTTAAATAAAAAATGGCTTTCGGGTCTGGTTGCGGGTGCTCTGATGGCCGTCTCTGTCGGCACGCTCGCGGCTGAACAAAAAACACTCCACATTTATAACTGGTCTGATTATATCGCCCCGGACACGGTGGCCAATTTTGAAAAAGAAACCGGTATTAAAGTCGTCTACGATGTTTTCGACTCTAACGAAGTACTGGAAGGCAAATTAATGGCGGGTAGCACCGGCTTTGACTTGGTGGTTCCATCTGCCAGCTTTCTTGAACGCCAGTTGACTGCGGGAGTTTTCCAGCCGCTGGACAAAAGCAAATTGCCGGAGTGGAAGAATCTCGACCCGGAGCTGCTGAAGCTGGTCGCCAAACACGATCCCGACAATAAATTTGCTATGCCCTATATGTGGGCGACGACCGGGATTGGCTATAACGTTGATAAAGTTAAAGCTGTGCTGGGCGAAAACGCGCCCGTCGATAGCTGGGACTTGATCCTCAAACCTGAAAATCTGGAAAAACTGAAAAGCTGCGGTGTCTCTTTCCTGGATGCGCCAGAAGAAGTTTTTGCTACCGTGTTGAATTATCTCGGCAAAGATCCCAACAGCACTAAAGCGGATGATTACACCGGACCGGCAACCGATCTGCTGTTAAAGCTGCGCCCGAACATTCGTTATTTCCATTCATCTCAATACATTAACGACCTGGCAAACGGCGATATTTGCGTCGCTATCGGCTGGGCAGGTGATGTCTGGCAGGCGTCAAACCGCGCGAAGGAAGCGAAGAATGGAGTGAATGTCTCGTTCTCGATTCCAAAAGAAGGGGCGATGGCGTTCTTTGATGTATTCGCCATGCCTGCGGATGCCAAAAACAAAGACGAAGCCTATCAGTTCCTGAATTACCTGCTGCGCCCGGATGTAGTAGCGCATATTTCCGACCATGTGTTCTATGCCAACGCCAATAAAGCAGCCACGCCGCTGGTGAGTGCGGAAGTCCGTGAGAACCCGGGTATTTATCCGCCTGCGGATGTTCGTGCGAAGCTGTTCACTCTGAAAGTGCAGGACCCGAAAATCGACCGTGTGCGCACCCGCGCGTGGACCAAAGTGAAGAGCGGAAAATAATCCGCAGCCTTAGATGCCGGGCGGGCGCACCACACCCGCCGGCAATTCGCACCATCATGGTGCGCTTGCACACATTCAATGCCGGAGAGCAGCCGTGAATGACGCTATCCCTCGCCCGCAGGCGAAAACCCGTAAGGCGCTGACGCCGCTATTAGAAATCCGCAACCTCACCAAATCCTACGATGGTCAACATGCGGTGGATGATGTCAGCCTGACTATCTACAAAGGTGAAATCTTCGCGCTGCTGGGCGCATCCGGCTGTGGCAAGTCCACGCTGCTGCGTATGCTGGCAGGTTTCGAACAACCTTCTGCCGGACAGATAATGCTTGATGGCGTCGATTTGTCACAGGTTCCGCCTTACCTGCGCCCCATCAATATGATGTTTCAGTCTTACGCGCTGTTTCCGCATATGACCGTGGAACAGAACATCGCTTTTGGCCTGAAACAGGACAAACTACCGAAAGCGGAAATTGCCAGTCGGGTCAATGAGATGCTCGGCCTGGTGCACATGCAGGAGTTCGCCAAACGCAAACCGCATCAGCTTTCCGGTGGTCAGCGACAGCGTGTGGCCCTGGCCCGAAGCCTTGCCAAACGCCCGAAACTATTACTGCTCGATGAGCCGATGGGCGCGCTGGATAAAAAGCTGCGTGACCGGATGCAGCTTGAAGTGGTGGATATTCTGGAGCGCGTCGGTGTGACTTGTGTGATGGTCACCCACGATCAGGAAGAGGCGATGACCATGGCGGGGCGTATCGCCATTATGAATCGCGGGAAATTTGTCCAGATTGGCGAGCCGGAAGAGATCTACGAGCATCCAACTACCCGCTACAGCGCTGAATTTATCGGTTCGGTTAATGTCTTTGAAGGTGTACTCAAAGAGCGTCAGGAAGATGGCCTGGTGCTTGATTCGCCGGGGCTGGTGCATCCACTGAAAGTCGATGCGGATGCTTCAGTGGTCGATAACGTGCCGGTACACGTAGCGCTGCGCCCGGAAAAAATCATGCTTTGCGAAGAGCCGCCCGCCAATGGTTGTAACTTCGCGGTGGGGGAGGTGATACACATTGCCTATCTCGGCGATCTTTCGGTGTATCACGTTCGACTGAAAAGTGGGCAGATGATCAGCGCCCAGCTACAAAACGCCCATCGTCATCGTAAAGGGTTACCGACCTGGGGCGACGAAGTGCGTTTGTGCTGGGAAGTGGACAGCTGTGTGGTGCTGACGGTTTAAGGAGCAAAGATGAGTACACTTGAACCTGCTGCCCAGTCGAAACCACCGGGCGGATTTAAGCTGTGGTTGTCGCAGCTGCAAATGAAGCATGGGCGCAAACTGGTCATTGCGTTGCCATATATCTGGTTGATCTTGCTGTTTCTGCTGCCATTTCTGATTGTCTTTAAAATAAGCCTGGGAGAGATGGCGCGCGCTATTCCACCTTATACCGAACTGATGGAGTGGGCTGACGGGCAACTTTCCATCACTCTTAATCTCGGTAATTTTCTGCAACTGACCGACGATCCGCTCTATTTTGATGCTTATCTCCAGTCGTTACAGGTGGCGGCGATTTCGACTATTTGCTGTTTACTGATCGGCTATCCGCTGGCGTGGGCGGTGGCGCACAGTAAGCCTTCGACCCGTAATATTTTATTACTACTGGTGATCCTGCCGTCGTGGACCTCGTTTCTGATCCGCGTTTATGCCTGGATGGGAATATTAAAAAACAACGGTGTGCTGAATAATTTTCTGCTGTGGCTGCGGGTTATCGATCAACCGCTGACCATTCTGCATACCAATCTGGCCGTTTATATCGGCATTGTTTACGCTTACGTGCCGTTTATGGTACTGCCGATTTATACCGCGTTGATTCGTATTGATTATTCGCTGGTGGAAGCAGCGCTGGATCTCGGTGCACGACCGCTGAAAACGTTCTTTACTGTGATCGTGCCGCTGACTAAAGGTGGGATTATTGCCGGATCGATGCTGGTGTTTATCCCGGCTGTGGGCGAGTTTGTGATCCCGGAACTGCTCGGTGGCCCGGACAGCATCATGATCGGGCGCGTGCTGTGGCAGGAGTTCTTTAACAACCGCGACTGGCCGGTGGCCTCGGCGG
>OKOM01000170.1_pt1 | contig 19426 bp, 20 predicted proteins | sample 1611261 | NCBI WGS metagenome assembly OKOM01 (sample SAMN04436724, study PRJEB24849) | human gut metagenome | biome: human gut; feature: NICU; material: stool | host: Homo sapiens | place: USA: Saint Louis, MO | collected 2010-10-23
GACTATCACTTATTTAAGTGATATTGGTTGTCTGGAGATTCAGGGGGCCAGTCTACCATGAGTAATGCACCATTCTAGGGAGAATTATAATTCAAGTAAATTAACCCCCTCGCGTTCCTTGACTGCTGTTGAGCCCATCAGTCCTTTTTTAGCGTGATACTGGTCATAAAACGGATAAAAAAAGAACTGCGATTGTTTTTTATGCAGGTCTCTGACATAATTACTCCAAATATATCAATAGCTTATCTGTATCACTTCTGTGATTGGCTAAATTTGACTCATTTCTAAGGTTGGGTATACTCATTTTAGTTTGTATTTAAAAACGTTGTTTGTATATATGAACAATAAAACTATGATGAGGTAGGCATGAAAAGTCGTTACATAACCCCCGTTGTCACCATATTTGATGAACAAGGGCGAATCGATCCTGAGCAAAACACTCAGATTTATGATTTTATTAAAAATCACGTGTCCGGGTTTGTTGTGATGGGCAGTACTGGTGAGTTTTTTTCTCTTAATATGGAAAACGCCCGCCAAATGATTAAAACCTGTAGTGAGTTTTCCCGAGGCGATATGAAAGTTTATGCCGGAGCCAGTCGCATGGACGTCAATGAATCAATATCACTGGCCAATTACGCCTGGGAGCAAGGATTGGATGGTGTGATGATCATCAGTCCTTATTATTTCCCTCTGGATGATGAAGCTATTTTTGATTTCTACAGTACGATTGCAAGCCAAACCCCGGCTCATATTTTTATTTATAACTTCCCGGAGAGAACCGGGTACAGCGTATCACCAGAGATTTGTTTACGACTGGCAGATAAATATCCCAATATTATTGGTATGAAAGATACCGTCCCTGATGCTTTCCATACTGCGCAGGTTATCAATACCGTAAAGAAAAATATCCCTCATTTTGAAGTGTATGCAGGATATGACAATAATTTTGCCCACAACATACTATCTGGTGGAGATGGCTGTATTGGTGGTTTATCCAATATTGTCCCTGAATTTTTTGCCTCCTGGATGCAAGCATTCACGAATGACGATTTACTTGCAGTCGCGCAGCATCAGCAGATAGTCGATCAACTAATGGCCGTTTACAGCGTGAATTCTCCTTTTATTCCCACTTTCAAAAAAGCCCTTCAGTTAAAGGGGGTTATTCAATCAGAGCGGTGTTCTTCACCATTTAATATACTTGATGATATTCAATCCCGGAGATTGCAGGAAATTTTATCTGTCACCGATTATTATAAATAATATAAAACCTATAAATAGAATATCTTACCAACAGAACTAAGGATTTATTTATGGCTAATATAACCCAATACGATAATCCGCTGTTGAATTCCGCAATTCAAAAATCGTGGAAACGTTTAGTACCCTTAATGTTCATAATGTATTTTGTTGCCTTTATTGATCGGGTAAATGTTGGCTTTGCCAAAGATGCAATGAAACTGGATATTGGATTATCAGAGTCGGCATTCGCTCTCGGTGCAGGAATATTTTTCGCTGCCTATGCACTTTTCGGCATTCCAGCTAACCTGATCCTCAATAAAATCGGCGCACAAAAGTGGTTAAGTATTACAACTGCAATTTGGGGCCTTCTCTCGGCAATGACGGGATTTGTCACCAGTGAAACACAATTTATTATTTTGCGCTTTCTGTTAGGGCTGGGCGAGGCGGGGTTCTATCCCGGAATTTTACTGCTCGCATCCATTTATTTTCCTAACAAGGTTCGCGGGTCGGTCGTGGGAATATTTGTGTTGGGGGTGCCGCTGGAGTTAACGCTCGGTTCGCCAATATCGGGAGCTTTACTTGAACTACATGGCTGGATGGGACGTCCAGGATGGTTCTGGATGTTTGTCATTGAGGGATTGCCGGCATTAGTGCTTGGTATCTTTGCCTGGTTCTACCTTGATGATAATCCGACGAAAGCGCGATTTCTTACCCAGGAAGAAAAAGACGCTTTGAATAAGCAACTGGAATCTGAACGACAGAAAACAGAAACCAGTTCAGTGATTTCAGCATTGAAAAATGCCAAAGTTTGGCATCTGGCATTAATCTACGGCACCATCCAGATATCAGTATATGGTTTAATGTTTTTCCTTCCGTCACAGGTTGCATCGCTGATGGGAGAAAGCCTTGGCTTTAAGCAGTCATTAGTCGCGGCAATACCATGGGCGTGCTCTGCTTTTGGTGTCTATTACATTCCGCGAATTGCTGACCGCAATCCTTCCCGGCGTGTGGCCATTTCGGTTATGTGTATGTTGGCTGCTGCTGTCGGCCTTGCCCTTTCCGCATTTGCGGGGCCTGTTGTGGCGATTGGTGCACTTTGTTTAAGTGCGGTTGGTTTCCTCTCAGTACAGCCAATATTCTGGACTTTCCCTCCACAACTTCTTACTGGTCCGGCACTGGCTGCGGGGATCGGTTTTTGCACCACGATGGGCGCTTTCTGCTCGTTCCTTGCTCCTCTTATCCGTGTTGAGGTTGATCGGGCAATGGATAGCAGCATCGCCGGATTGATGGCGTTGTCTGTAATTACTATCGGCTGCGCATTATTGATTGGATTGCTGCAAAAGAGCCAACAGGCAGCAAAAGCATACAGTTAATAAGATTGAACATCTGACTGGAAGAATATGATTATGCAAAAAATATTACGTATCGACAGTAACGATAATCTCATTGTCGCGTTGAAAGACCTGCACGCTGGAGAATCGTTCTCGTGGGATGACGACAACATAACGTTAGTAACTGATGTTAAGGCTAAACATAAGTTTGCGACGCAAGATATTCCTCTGCATGGCATTGTTTCGATGTACGGTACGCCAGTTGGCAAGGCCACGCGTCCCATCGTTAAGGGAGAAGCGATTACCGTTGATAATATTCGCCACTATGCAGCTCCTGTCACACTGGAGGATGTTGAACCCTACCACTGGCAGGCACCGGATGTCTCTGAATGGAGCACCCGCACTTTTAAAGGTTATGTCCGTGACGATGGCAGAGTGGGTACTGCCAGTTACTGGTTAGTCTTTCCATTGGTATTTTGCGAGAACCGTAATGTCAGTACGTTAACCAATGCTTTGAATGATGCTTTGGGTTATACCAATAACTCACTGAAAAAGTTTGCTCTTAATCTGACGTCCGGTAGCGATGAACTGATCGAAACCGCGAGAATGTTTCCGCATATTGAAGGTGTTCGCTGTATTACGGTCACCAGTGGTTGTGGTGGTGCAACTTCAGACTGTGAAACTATGTGCGATGTATTAGCTGCTTATGCTGACCATCCGAATGTAATCGGTATGACGGTATTCAGTTTAGGATGTGAAAAAGCGCAGCAGAAAATGTTTAAGGATGCGCTGGCGAGACGTAATCCTGAATTTGATAAACCTGCGCTCTACTTTCTCCAACAGGAGTGGGACAGCGAAGAGCGGATGATGCAGACCGCTTTACAGCAGACTTTCGAGGCAATGAAAGCGGTGAAGCCGACAGAAAGAGTAGAGGTCCCTCTTTCCTGTCTCAAAGTGGGGATGAAGTGTGGTGGTTCCGATGGTTTTTCTGGTATCTCCGGCAACCCTGCAATGGGGCTGGTTTCTGACTGGTTGACAACGCTTGGTGGCGCTTCCGGGTTAGCAGAATTTCCAGAATTATGTGGGGCAGAAGGTGATATGGTTAAGCGTTGTATTAATCTTGAGGATAAAAAAAAGTTCCTCAATCTAATGCAAGGCTACGAAAAGACAGCGAACTTTTTCGATACCACCATTGCGGATAACCCAAGTTTTGGCAACATCGCGGATGGGTTGATTACTGACGCAATAAAATCTACCGGAGCAGCGAAAAAAGGCGGGCGAGCGCCAATTGTGAGTGTATGCGATTACGCTGAACCTATGCCCGATAGTGGATTATCGTTGGTGTGTACTCCGGGCAATGACGTGGACGCGGTAACCGGATTGGTAGCAGCAGGATGTAATGTGGTTATCTTCTCGACGGGTCTTGGTACGCCCACCGGTAACCCGATTGTTCCGGTGTTAAAAATATCCACCAACAGCACGATTGCCAGACGATTGTCTGACATGATTGATTTCGACTGTGGCCCAGTGATTGACGGCACTCCGCTGGAAGATGTGAGTAGAGAATTATTTGAAAAAGTTATTGAAACTGCCAGTAAGGACTACGTCGTGAAGGCAGACAAACTCGAACAGTTTGATTTTATGTTGTGGAAGCGGTCGTTAGACTTGTAGTGACTAATCATTAGCGTCAGTGTATGTAGACTGGCGCATTTTTTATCGTATGCATGCGTTAAATTTTTGGTTCTTCTTAATAGCCATCCAGATTTGGATGGTTTTTTTTTGTCTATAGCTGGTAAGATAATTATGTACTGCAAATATTCATTTTGTTAATATTTAAACTAAATCTATATGGAATAATATATGACATGGAATCCGTTGGCGCTGGCGACGGCGCTGCAAACTGTACCTGAACAAAATATTGATGTGACAAATAGCGAGAGCGCATTAATTATTAAAATGAATGATTATGGCGATTTGCAAATCAATATTCTTTTTACTTCCCGCCAAATGATTATCGAAACCTTTATTTGTCCGGTGAGTAGTATCAGCAATCCAGATGAATTTAATACCTTCTTATTAAGAAATCAGAAGATGATGCCGTTGTCATCGGTAGGGATCTCCAGCGTACAACAGGAAGAGTATTACATTGTTTTCGGGGCGTTATCGCTTAAATCTTCTCTTGAAGATATCCTGCTTGAGATAACCTCGCTGGTAGATAACGCATTGGATCTGGCTGAAATTACAGAAGAATATTCACACTAATTACAAGGACGGGTATTTATGGGAATTTTAAAAAGTTTATTTACGCTGGGGAAATCGTTTATCTCCCAGGCGGAAGAGTCCATTGAAGAAACCCAGGGTGTGCGCATGCTGGAACAGCATATTCGTGACGCTAAAGCTGAACTCGATAAAGCCGGAAAATCTCGCGTTGATCTGCTGGCTCGGGTGAAATTAAGTCACGATAAGCTGAAAGATTTACGTGAGCGCAAAGCCAGTCTGGAAGCCCGTGCGCTGGAAGCGTTAAGCAAGAACGTTAATCCGTCGTTGATTAACGAAGTTGCTGAAGAAATCGCGCGCCTTGAGAATCTCATTACCGCTGAAGAGCAAGTGTTGTCGAATCTGGAAGTCTCCCGTGATGGCGTGGAAAAAGCAGTTACAGCAACAGCGCAGCGTATCGCCCAGTTTGAGCAGCAAATGGAAGTCGTTAAAGCCACTGAAGCCATGCAGCGTGCACAACAACAGGCTGTAACGACCTCTACCGTTGGCGCATCTTCCAGCGTTTCGACAGCGGCAGAATCCTTAAAACGCCTGCAAACGCGTCAGGCCGAACGTCAAGCTCGCCTGGATGCTGCCGCACAGTTGGAAAAAGTCGCAGACGGTCGCGATCTTGATGAAAAGCTGGCGGAAGCCGGAATTGGCGATAGCAATAAAAGTAGCGCCCAGGATGTATTAGCAAGACTGCAACGCCAACAGGGCGAGTAATTTTTTTGCCAGCCTCACTGCAAGGCTGGCAACTATTTTAAGGATAAAATATGTCTGGTTTTTACCAGCGTCTGTTTGGCAAGGATAATAAGCCTGCTATCGCTCGCGGTCCGCTGGGACTTCATCTCAATAGTGGCTTTACGCTCGACACGTTAGCGTTTCGTTTGCTGGAAGATGAATTGCTGATTGCGCTGCCGGGTGAGGAATTTACGGTAGCTGCTGTCAGCCACATCGCTCTGGGCGGCGGTAGTCAGATTTTCCGCTACTACACTTCAGGCGATGAGTTTCTGCAAATCAATACCACCGGCGGCGAAGATATTGATGACATTGATGATATCAAGCTCTTTGTCTATGAAGAGAGCTACGGTATCAGTAAAGAGAGTCACTGGCGCGAGGCGATCAACGCCAAAACGATGGGGGCAATGACCTTAAACTGGCAGGAAAAACGCTGGCAGCGATTTTTTAACAGCGAAGAACCGGGAAATATCGAACCCGTCTACATGCTGGAAAAAGTAGAAAATCAAAATCATGCTAAATGGGAAGTCCATAATTTTACCATGGGCTACCAGCGGCAAGTGACCGAAGATACTTACGAATATTTGCTGCTAAATGGTGAGGAATCTTTTAACGATCTCGGCGAGCCAGAGTGGTTATTTTCGCGCGCGTTGGGTGTCGATATCCCGCTGACATCACTTCATATTATTGGTTAATTACAAGGACGTTTACAATGCATATACTGGATTCACTTCTTGCCTTTAGTGCCTATTTTTTTATTGGCGTGGCGATGGTGATTATTTTTCTGTTTATCTACTCCAAAATTACACCGCACAACGAATGGCAATTAATCAAAAACAATAATACCGCGGCGTCACTGGCATTCAGCGGTACATTGTTGGGTTACGTGATCCCCTTATCCAGTGCGGCAATCAATGCGGTGAGTATTCCAGACTATTTCGCCTGGGGCGGGATTGCACTGGTGATTCAGTTACTCGTTTTTGCTGGTGTCAGACTTTATATGCCCGCATTAAGCGAAAAAATTATTAATCACAATACCGCAGCAGGAATGTTTATGGGAACCGCCGCGCTGGCTGGCGGTATTTTTAACGCAGCTTGTATGACATGGTAATGGACGATCATGGCCAGAAAACGCAAATCAAGAAATAACAGTAAAATTGGTCACGGAGCGATCAGTCGCATTGGTAGACCGAATAATCCTTTTGAACCGCGTCGCAATCGCTACGCACAAAAATACTTAACGTTGGCGCTAATGGGCGGTGCCGCTTTTTTTGTATTGAAAGGTTGTGGCGATAGTGGCGATGTCGATAACGACGGCGACGGAACGTTTTATTCGACTGTGCAGGATTGTATTGATGACGGTAATAATGCCGACATTTGCGCGCGTGGCTGGAACAACGCCAAAGCAGCATTTTATGCCGATGTTCCGAAGAATATGACTCAGCAGAATTGTCAGTCTAAGTATGAAAATTGTTACTACGACAACGTTGAACAGAGTTGGATCCCGGTCGTTTCTGGATTTTTGTTAAGCCGGGTTATTCGTAAAGATCGCGATGAGCAGTTTGTTTATAACAGCGGCGGTTCCTCTTTTGCTTCGCGCCCCGTCTGGCGCAACACTTCTGGTGATTACTCCTGGCGCTCCGGTTCTGGCAAAAAAGAGTCTTACTCTTCAGGCGGCTTTACCACCAGAAAAGCGTCGACCGTTTCGCGCGGCGGCTATGGTCGTTCTTCCAGCGCCCGTGGGCATTGGGGAGGCTAATCATGCTGAGACACAACGTTCCTGTGCGGCGGGATCTGGACCAAATCGCCGCTGACAACGGTTTCGACTTTCATATCATCGACAATGAAATCTATTGGGACGAGAGTCGGGCTTACCGTTTTACTCTGCGCCAGATTGAAGAGCAGATCGAAAAACCGACTGCGGAACTGCATCAGATGTACCTTGAGGTGGTGGATCGCGCGGTTAAAGACGAAGAGATCCTGACGCAACTGGCGATCCCGCCGTTGTACTGGGATGTGATCGCTGAAAGCTGGCGCGCACGCGATCCTTCGCTGTATGGCCGGATGGATTTTGCCTGGTGTGGCAATGCGCCGGTGAAGCTGCTGGAGTACAACGCCGATACGCCGACCTCGTTGTATGAGTCGGCTTATTTCCAGTGGTTGTGGCTGGAGGATGCCCGGCGCAGCGGCATTATTCCGCGTGATGCCGATCAGTACAATGCCATTCAAGAACGCCTGATTTCGCGCTTTAGTGAGCTTTACAGTCGGGAGCCGTTTTATTTTTGCTGCTGTCAGGACACCGACGAAGACAGGAGTACCGTGCTGTACTTGCAGGACTGCGCCCAGCAGGCAGGGCAGGAGTCGCGGTTTATCTACATTGAAGATCTCGGTTTGGGCGTCGGCGGCGTACTGACCGATCTTGATGATAATGTCATCCAGCGTGCATTTAAGCTGTATCCGCTGGAGTGGATGATGCGTGACGATAATGGTCCGCTGCTGCGCAAGCGTCGCGAGCAATGGGTGGAGCCGTTATGGAAAAGTATCTTGAGTAATAAAGGGCTAATGCCGCTGCTTTGGCGCTTCTTCCCTGGTCATCCTAACCTTCTTGCATCCTGGTTTGAGGGTGAAAAACCGCAGATTGCCGCTGGCGAAAGCTATGTGCGTAAACCGATCTACTCGCGCGAAGGCGGAAATGTCACCATTTTCGACGGCCAGAATAACGTCGTTGACCACGCTGATGGTGATTACGCCGATGAACCGATGATCTACCAGGCGTTTCAACCTATGCCGCGGTTTGGCGATAGTTATACGCTGATTGGTAGCTGGATTGTCGATGATGAAGCGTGCGGTATGGGTATCCGCGAAGATAACACGCTGATCACTAAAGACACTTCGCGTTTTGTTCCGCATTACATTGCTGGCTAAGAATGTTTTAGCAATCTCTTTCTGTCAGGAATCCGTGGCAGTGACCATACTAATGGTGACTGCCATTGATGGAGGGAGACACAGTGCACTGGCAAACTCACACTGTTTTTAATCAACCTATACCCTTAAATAACAGTAATTTATACCTGTCTGATGGCGCGCTCTGCGAAGCGGTAACGCGTGAAGGTGCTGGCTGGGATAGCGATTTTCTCGCCAGTATTGGTCAGCAGTTAGGAACGGCTGAATCCCTTGAACTGGGGCGGCTGGCGAATGTGAATCCGCCTGAATTATTGCGCTACGATGCGCAAGGACGCCGTCTGGACGATGTGCGTTTTCACCCCGCCTGGCACCTGCTGATGCAGGCACTATGTACCAATCGGGTGCACAATCTTGCCTGGGAAGAAGACGCTCGCTCCGGCGCATTTGTGGCGCGCGCGGCGCGTTTTATGTTACATGCGCAGGTTGAGGCTGGGTCGTTATGTCCAATAACGATGACCTTTGCCGCCACGCCATTGTTGTTACAGATGTTACCCGCGCCGTTTCAGGACTGGACCACGCCGCTGTTGAGCGATCGCTACGATTCTCACTTATTGCCAGGTGGGCAAAAACGCGGTTTGTTGATTGGCATGGGAATGACGGAAAAGCAGGGCGGTTCCGATGTCATGAGCAACACCACCCGCGCAGAGCGTCTGGAGGATGGCTCTTATCGGCTGGTGGGGCATAAATGGTTTTTCTCGGTGCCGCAAAGCGATGCGCATCTGGTGCTGGCGCAGACCGCGGGCGGTCTGTCCTGCTTTTTTGTGCCGCGCTTTTTGCCTGACGGGCAACGCAACGCGATTCGCCTCGAGCGGCTGAAAGATAAGCTGGGTAATCGCTCTAACGCCAGTTGTGAAGTGGAGTTTCAGGATGCCATTGGCTGGTTATTGGGGCAGGAAGGGGAAGGAATTCGTCTGATCCTGAAAATGGGGGGGATGACGCGTTTTGATTGCGCCCTGGGTAGCCATGCCATGATGCGCCGTGCATTTTCGCTGGCGATTTATCATGCACATCAACGCCATGTTTTTGGTAATCCATTGATCCAACAGCCCCTTATGCGTCATGTCTTAAGTCGCATGGCACTTCAGCTTGAAGGGCAAACGGCGTTGCTGTTTCGTCTTGCGCGAGCGTGGGACCGGCGTGCCGATGCCAAAGAAGCCCTGTGGGCGCGTTTATTTACGCCTGCGGCAAAATTTGTGATCTGCAAACGAGGTATGCCGTTTGTGGCCGAAGCGATGGAGGTGCTGGGCGGCATTGGTTATTGCGAGGAGAGCGAGCTGCCGCGGCTTTACCGGGAGATGCCGGTAAACAGTATTTGGGAAGGTTCCGGCAATATTATGTGCCTGGATGTGTTGCGCGTTCTCAATAAGCAAGCGGGCGTATACGACTTATTGTCGGAAGCATTTGTGGAAGTGAAAGGGCAGGATCGCTATTTTGATCGCGCGGTTCGTCGTTTACAGCAGCAGCTGCGTAAGCCTGCTGAAGAACTGGGGCGAGAGATTACTCATCAGCTATTCCTGCTGGGCTGCGGTGCGCAAATGTTGAAATATGCCTCTCCGCCAATGGCGCAGGCGTGGTGTCAGGTGATGTTAGATACGCGCGGCGGCGTACGGTTGCCAGAGCAGATCCAGAATGATTTATTGCTGCGGGCGACGGGGGGAGTGTGTGTGTAAGCGTATACGACTGATGCGACGCTGGTTTCGATTAACTCAATGAAATATGTGAAAATTGCAGGCCGGACAAGGCGCTCGCGCCGCATCCGGCATTGTTCATTTGCTGTAGATGACACTCACGCATACAGGATCGCCTGTACACGCCAGTTATCAGGCTGCTGGTCTTCGTACATGGTAATAATGCGGTACCATGACGCACCTTGTTCATCGGCCTTTAACGCCACGATACGTTCCACGTCCTGCGGATCCCCTGAAATATTGCTAACTGAGATCTGACCTATTTCATTCAGGCCCGTCACGCAGTCAGCACTGGCGAATTCTGCAGACTGTGCCGTGGCGCTCGCAGGATAAGTCACTAATTGCAGCGAGGGTGAGGCAAGTAATTGTTTCATCGTCAGCTCCATTTTTCGTTTCCCCACATGTTGCAGGGCATTCCATCGCGGTAATAAACGCCCTGGCTTCCAGCCGGTAATTTATTGTGCACAGGTAAACGCATAGGGACGCAAAGCAATGTAAAGCTGACTATGTAAGTTGTCTGATTTATTTACGGTACAAAATGGCTTGTGAATACCACTGTCCTGTCACGATGGTTTCGTCCACCATGACGACAACGTAATAATCAGCTTTTGCAGCGACAGCTTTCGCTCTGATTTCTGCTAATGCGTCATCCGGAGAACCCCGAACCATCGTGCTTACGCTACCTATTCGCTGTAACCCTTGCGTCTGGTCGCGGCGAATCTCTTGCGGATGGTCGGTTACTGGCGGTGCTGGCTGTGGCGTACCTTGCAGTGCGCTACAGGCACTTAACATCAACACCAATAATAAACTGGCAAACCGGTAAATAACGCTATTACGTTTCCTGCTAACCATAGTGTAGTGCCTTATTAATTTAACTTTGGGGGAATGTTCCCGAATTGTTACCTGGTACGCGATTTTCGAATGAAAACGTGATGAAAGCGTAACCCACATCTCAACATTATGAACTAATACCGCCAGCAGAAACTTGTGCTAAGGATTTCTTCATGTCATACCAGACAAAAAGGAGAGACAGATGATTGAAATAGAATCACGCGAGCTGGCAGATATTCCCGTTCTTCATGCTTATCCTGTCGGGCAAAAAGATACCCCGTTACCGTGCGCGATTTTTTATCACGGCTTTACTTCGTCCAGTCTGGTGTATAGCTATTTTGCCGTTGCGCTGGCGCAGGCTGGTTTGCGGGTGATCATGCCGGATGCGCCCGATCACGGTAGTCGTTTTAGTGGCGACGCAGCGCGGCGGTTAAATCAATTCTGGCAAATCTTGCTACAAAGTATGCAGGAATTCACTACTTTACGTGCGGCAATAGCCGAAGAAAACTGGCTGCTTGATGACCGTCTGGCAGTCGGTGGCGCGTCGATGGGCGCGATGACGGCACTGGGAATTACCGCTCGCCACCCCACGGTGAAATGTACCGCCAGCATGATGGGATCGGGCTATTTTACATCGCTCGCCCGTTCACTGTTTCCACCGCTGATATCTGAAACGGCAGCACAGCAGAATGAATTCAATAACATTGTCGCGCCGCTGGCAGAGTGGGAAGCGACAAACCACCTGGAACAACTTGGTGACAGACCTCTACTGCTGTGGCATGGCCTTGACGATGACGTCGTGCCTGCCGACGAATCACTACGTTTGCAGCAGGCCTTAAGCGAGACGGGACGAGATAAACTGCTAACCTGTTCATGGCAGCCAGGCGTGCGTCACCGCATTACGCCTGAGGCGTTAGATGCTGCCGTGACATTTTTCCGCCAGCATCTTTAAACACGCAGAATGCTGACCCCTTGCGCTTCCAGTTGTTGCAGGATTTCCGGGTTAGCATTTTTGCCGGTGATCAGCATATCGATTTGATCGGCACGGCTAAAAAGCATTCCCGCGCGTTCGCCAATCTTACTGCTATCAACCAGTACCACCAGTTTCCCTACCACGCTCAGCATCTTCTGCTCTGCCATTGCCGTCAGCATATCGGTTTTATACAACCCTTCAGCTGTCAGTCCTTTGCCGCTGGTAAACATCCAGTGCCCGGCATAGAGACTGTTTTCGCTGCCCTGCGGGCTTAAGGTGATGGACTGACTTTTGTTGTACTGTCCGCCCATAATGATCACGCTGTCATGTTCCTGATCGATCAGGTAGTTTGCCAGCGGTAGATAATTAGTGATGATTTGCACTGGCTTGCCACACATTTCCCGCCCAAGCAGAAACGCGGTGGAGCCGCAGTTGATGACTACGCTTTCGCCCGGATTAACCAGCTGCGAGGCCGCTTTAGCAATACGTACTTTTTCATCGTGATTCTGCGCCTGATGCAGATTCATCGGCGTCCAGCGTGGGCGCTGCTGGGTAATAGCTTCTGCGCCATTGCGCACTTTTTTCAGTTTGCCGCTTTCGTCAAGTTTATTGATATCGCGTCGTGCAGTGGCAGGCGAAATTCCCAGACGCTCAACGACTTTCTCAACGGTCACAAAGCCCAATTGTGCGAGCATTTCCAGGAGGATTTGATGTCTTTGTGCTTCAGTCATGAGCTATTCCGATAAAATTTGATTTTTTTAGATGATATTTGAAATAGCCAGGAAATACTACGCCGGATAGCGCGAACTACTCCACGCTATCCGGTATAAACGACAGATTACAGGAACGACTTGAACGGCAGATCCGGTTCAATAGTGAAGCAATCATCGAAACCACGCGGATAGTGGTACTCGAAGTTGTCTTTATCCAGCGGCCAGGTAAATTTGCCGCCCACCTGCCAGATAAACGGCTTGAAGCCATACTTCAGACGATCTTTTTTCATCTCCCACAGCACGCGGATTTCTTGCGGATCGGCCTGGAAGTTTGACCAGATGTCGTGGTGGAACGGGATAACCACTTTCGCATTCAGGGCTTCACCCATACGCAGCATATCGGCGCTGGTCATTTTGTCGGTAATACCGCGTGGGTTCTCACCGTACGATCCTAACGCCACATCGATCTGATGTTCGTTACCGTGCTTCGCATAATAGTTAGAGTAGTGGGAATCGCCACTGTGATACAGGGAACCGCCAGGGGTTTTGAACAGGTAGTTTACTGCGCGATCGTCCATGCCATCTGGCAGTACGCCAGCCGCTTTTTGATCGGCAGGTAGGGTGATCAGTGCAGTACGGTCGAAAGCGTCAAGCGCATGAATTTCAATGTCTTTCACTTTTACAACATCGCCCGGTTTGACCACGATGCAACGCTCTTTCGGTACGCCCCAGCCAATCCACAAATCAACGCAGGTTTTCGGCCCAATGAACGGTACGTCATCAGCACAGTTCTGCATCACGGCAGCAGCGACGTTAACGTCGATATGATCGTTGTGATCGTGAGTCGCCAGTACCGCGTCGATCTGGCGAATCGCAAACGGATCAAGAACAAACGGGGTGGTGCGCAGGTTTGGCTGCAGTTTTTTCACGCCAGCCATGCGCTGCATCTGGTGACCCTGTTTCATTAACGGGTTACCGTGACTTTGTTTGCCAGTGCCGCACCAGAAATCAACGCAAACGTTGGTGCCACCTTCTGATTTCAGCCAGATCCCGGTGCAGCCTAGCCACCACATCGCAAATGTGCCAGGGGCGACCTGCTCTTGTTCAATTTCTTCATTCAGCCAGCTACCCCACTCCGGGAAAGTGCTCAGGATCCAGGATTCTCGGGTGATACTTTTCACTTTACTCATCGCCATTTACCTTCATGATAGTTCAATTCGAATCAATATGTGATTGGTTTTGATTAATCCTGACACTATTTTTTCAGGAAGGCAATGACCATTTTTTGACTTTTTGCCAGGGAAGTTGTTGTTGATTTTGAGTATGGAAAGATTTAATGGAATGTGTAATTCAATTAACTAAATGAATTTAAATGAATAATCGTTTCGTTGTGTGAATCCCACTCTATCCATGTGGAATTATTTGCGGGTCGCGTCACATTTAATCATAAATAATCTTGTTGTGATTACTTTTGAAAATTAGAGTGAGTGCACAACATTCCGGGTGTGTGGAATACCCGGTTACCTCTTCTTCAGGAGATCGTTATGGAGATCCTCTACAACATCTTTACCGTGTTTTTTAACCAGGTCATGACCAATGCCCCGTTGTTGCTGGGTATTGTGACCTGTCTGGGCTACATCCTACTGCGCAAAAGTGTCAGCGTTATTATTAAAGGCACGATTAAAACCATAATTGGTTTCATGTTGTTGCAGGCAGGGTCCGGCATCCTCACCAGCACCTTCAAACCGGTGGTGGCGAAAATGTCCGAAGTCTACGGCATTAACGGCGCAATTTCCGATACTTACGCCTCGATGATGGCAACCATCGACCGCATGGGCGATGCCTATAGCTGGGTAGGTTACGCGGTGTTGTTAGCGCTGGCGCTGAACATCTGTTACGTGCTGCTGCGTCGCATTACCGGTATTCGTACCATCATGCTGACTGGACACATCATGTTCCAGCAGGCGGGACTGATTGCCGTTACGTTGTTTATTTTCGGCTATTCCATGTGGACGACCATTATCTGCACGGCGATTCTGGTTTCGCTCTACTGGGGCATAACCTCCAACATGATGTACAAACCGACTCAGGAAGTGACGGACGGCTGCGGTTTCTCCATCGGTCACCAGCAACAGTTTGCATCATGGATTGCCTATAAAGTAGCGCCGTTCCTCGGCAAAAAAGAGGAAAGCGTTGAAGACCTCAAACTGCCAGGCTGGCTGAATATTTTCCACGACAACATCGTCTCCACGGCGATTGTCATGACCATCTTCTTTGGTGCCATTCTGCTCTCCTTCGGTATCGACACCGTGCAGGCGATGGCAGGCAAAGTGAACTGGACGGTGTATATCCTGCAAACCGGTTTCTCCTTCGCGGTGGCGATCTTCATCATCACTCAGGGTGTGCGCATGTTTGTGGCGGAACTCTCTGAAGCGTTTAACGGTATCTCTCAGCGCCTGATCCCTGGCGCGGTTCTGGCGATTGACTGTGCGGCTATTTATAGCTTCGCGCCGAACGCCGTGGTCTGGGGCTTTATGTGGGGCACCATCGGTCAACTGATTGCAGTTGGCATCCTGGTCGCCTGCGGCTCTTCCATTCTGATTATCCCTGGCTTTATCCCGATGTTCTTCTCTAACGCCACCATCGGCGTGTTCGCTAACCACTTCGGCGGCTGGCGTGCGGCACTGAAGATTTGTCTGGTGATGGGGATGATCGAAATCTTTGGTTGCGTCTGGGCGGTGAAACTCACCGGTATGAGTGCCTGGATGGGCATGGCGGACTGGTCGATTCTGGCACCACCGATGATGCAGGGCTTCTTCTCCATCGGTATCGCCTTTATGGCCGTCATCATTGTCATTGCACTGGCTTATATGTTCTTCGCTGGCCGCGCGCTGCGCGCAGAAGAAGATGCAGAAAAACAACTGGCAGAACAGTCTGCTTAATAAGGAGTTTTGATTATGACCGTACGTATTCTGGCTGTGTGTGGCAACGGACAAGGCAGTTCCATGATCATGAAAATGAAAGTGGACCAGTTTTTAACCCAATCAAACATTGACCACACGGTAAACAGCTGCGCGGTTGGCGAATACAAAAGCGAGTTGAGCGGCGCGGATATCATCATCGCTTCTACGCACATTGCGGGCGAAATCACCGTGACCGGCAACAAATATGTGGTTGGCGTGCGCAACATGCTCTCTCCTGCTGACTTTGGCCCGAAACTGCTGGAAGTGATCAAAGCGCATTTCCCGCAGGATGTGAAGTAAGGACGCGCCATGAAATTACGTGATTCGCTGGCTGAAAATAAATCTATCCGCCTGCAGGCCGAAGCAAATACCTGGCAGGAAGCGGTGAAAATCGGTGTTGACCTGCTGGTAGCGGCAGATGTGGTAGAGCCGCGTTACTACCAGGCGATTCTGGATGGCGTTGAACAGTTTGGTCCTTATTTCGTTATCGCACCGGGACTGGCGATGCCGCACGGGCGTCCGGAAGAGGGCGTTAAGAAAACCGGTTTCTCTCTGGTAACGCTGAAAAAGCCGCTGGAGTTCAACCACGAAGATAACGATCCGGTGGATATCCTCATCACCATGGCGGCGGTCGATGCCAACACTCACCAGGAAGTGGGCATCATGCAGATCGTTAACCTGTTTGAAGATGAAGAGAATTTCGACCGTTTACGTGCCTGCCGTACCGAGCAGGAAGTACTGGATTTAATTGACCGCACCAACGCGGCAGCTTAAGAAGGAATTGAAGATGTCATTACCAATGTTGCAAGTCGCGCTGGACAACCAGACTATGGATAGCGCCTACGAAACCACTCGCCTGATTGCCGAAGAAGTCGACATTATCGAAGTGGGCACCATTCTGTGCGTGGGCGAAGGCGTGCGTGCGGTTCGTGACCTGAAAGCACTTTACCCGCACAAAATCGTACTGGCAGACGCCAAAATTGCCGATGCGGGCAAAATCCTTTCTCGTATGTGCTTCGAAGCCAACGCTGACTGGGTGACCGTGATTTGCTGTGCGGATATCAACACCGCCAAAGGTGCGCTGGACGTGGCAAAAGAGTTTAACGGCGACGTGCAGATCGAGCTGACCGGCTACTGGACCTGGGAACAGGCGCAACAGTGGCGCGACGCAGGCATTCAGCAGGTGGTTTATCACCGCAGCCGTGACGCACAGGCCGCAGGCGTGGCGTGGGGCGAAGCTGACATTACCGCGATCAAACGTCTTTCCGATATGGGCTTCAAAGTAACCGTTACTGGTGGCCTGGCGCTGGAAGATCTGCCGCTGTTCAAAGGCATTCCGATTCATGTGTTTATCGCTGGTCGCAGCATCCGTGATGCCGCTTCTCCGGTTGAAGCCGCGCGTCAGTTCAAACGTTCCATCGCCGAACTGTGGGGCTAAGGAGCGGATATGTTGTCCAAACAAATTCCGCTTGGCATCTATGAAAAAGCGCTCCCCGCCGGGGAGTGCTGGCTGGAACGGCTGCAACTGGCAAAAAAATTAGGCTTCGATTTTGTCGAGATGTCGGTAGATGAAACGGACGATCGCCTGTCGCGCCTCGACTGGAGCCGCGAGCAGCGTCTGGCGCTGGTGAATGCGATTGTTGAAACCGGCGTGCGCGTGCCCTCCATGTGCCTTTCTGCTCATCGTCGTTTCCCGCTGGGCAGCGAAGATGACGCGGTACGGGCGCAGGGGCTGGAGATTATGCGTAAAGCTATCCAGTTCGCCCAGGACGTTGGCATTCGCGTAATCCAACTGGCGGGCTATGACGTTTACTATCAGGAAGCCAATAACGAAACGCGTCGTCGTTTCCGTGACGGCCTGAAAGAGAGCGTTGAGATGGCAAGCCGCGCGCAGGTGACGCTGGCAATGGAGATCATGGATTATCCATTGATGAACTCCATCAGCAAGGCGCTGGGTTACGCGCACTATCTCAACAACCCATGGTTCCAGCTCTACCCGGATATCGGCAACCTGTCGGCGTGGGACAACGACGTGCAGATGGAATTGCAGGCCGGAATTGGGCATATCGTCGCGGTGCATGTGAAAGACACCAAACCAGGCGTCTTCAAAAATGTGCCGTTTGGCGAAGGCGTAGTGGATTTCGAACGTTGCTTCGAAACGCTCAAACAGAGTGGCTATTGCGGGCCGTACCTGATTGAGATGTGGAGCGAAACGGCGGAAGACCCGGCAGCAGAAGTGGCGAAAGCGCGTGATTGGGTGAAAGCGCGCATGGCGAAAGCGGGCATGGTGGAGGCGGCATAATGCAAAAGCTGAAACAGCAGGTATTTGAAGCCAACATGGATCTGCCGCGTTACGGGCTGGTGACCTTTACCTGGGGCAACGTCAGCGCCATCGACCGCGAACGCGGGCTGGTGGTGATCAAGCCCAGCGGCGTCGCCTACGAAACCATGAAAGCAGGCGATATGGTGGTGGTCGATATGAGCGGCAAGGTGGTGGAAGGGGAGTATCGCCCGTCTTCCGACACCGCGACGCATCTTGAGCTCTACCGCCGTTATCCGTCGCTTGGCGGCATTGTCCATACCCACTCCACGCATGCCACCGCATGGGCGCAGGCGGGGCTGGCGATCCCGGCATTAGGCACCACGCACGCTGACTACTTCTTTGGTGATATCCCGTGTACGCGTGGATTAAGCGAAGAAGAGGTGCAGGGTGAGTATGAACTGAACACTGGCAAAGTGATTATCGAAACGCTGGGCAACGCCGAGCCGCTGCATACGCCGGGAATTGTGGTGTATCAGCACGGGCCGTTTGCCTGGGGGAAAGATGCCCACGATGCGGTGCATAACGCGGTGGTGATGGAAGAAGTGGCGAAAATGGCGTGGATTGCGCGCAGTATAAACCCGCAACTGAATCACATCGACAGCTATCTTATGAATAAACACTTCATGCGTAAGCATGGTCCCAACGCTTATTACGGGCAGAAGTAAAACACGCGCTGCGGAAATTTCCTTCTTCGGGAGATAACTGGTCTGATTCCGCAGCCGTTTTTCAAAAAAAGCCCCCTGCGAAGGGGGCAAAGCAAACTATGGCAATGTTTCGTTGGTTATACCTGGTGCTAGCGATAAATATCCGCGCTGGCGTGCATGTTGCCGTTACTCCCCGGTTCCCGCATCAGAATCACGTGGTAGTACGTTGCGCCCTGCGCATCTGTCTCTTCATTTAATGCCTGACGCGCTTCGCTTTCAGTGGCGAAATTATGATTGATATAAATCACGCCTAAGCTTTGCACATCATCCATATTTCTGGCCTGATGGTTATTAATTTCAATGGCTGCCCATGTATTTGCACTTAGCAAAAGCACAGCCAGAAGGGCTAAAACACGACTGAACATAGATACCTCCTCGACGGCTGACTTTGTGTGCTCTCCTCTGTGATGATCTTCTGATTTAATTTTAATCAATGATAAAGAAGTTGATGGTGACCATTTCTGATGCAGTTGTTCAAAAAAACACCATGATGAAGTGTGATGAACTCCAAATCAGCGGTTTAGAGGTTATTTGCGAAAGGGGAGATTTATTTCGGCTCTGCCCTTGAGTTTAGCGGGGTATGTCAGTACTATAACGCGTCATTTTTCAGCCGACCTTTAACACGTTCCTTGCCTCCCCGGGATTCGGCTGACCCAGACAGGAGGCTGAATAATCCGTAAGGAGCAATTCGATGCGTCAT
>OKOM01000181.1_pt1 | contig 17907 bp, 9 predicted proteins | sample 1611261 | NCBI WGS metagenome assembly OKOM01 (sample SAMN04436724, study PRJEB24849) | human gut metagenome | biome: human gut; feature: NICU; material: stool | host: Homo sapiens | place: USA: Saint Louis, MO | collected 2010-10-23
CTGTAAATCTGCCGTCATCGACTTCGAAGGTTCGAATCCTTCCCCCACCACCATCACTTCCAGATTCTTTAGCACTCTCCAAAAGCACAATGCCCCATGGTTCTCCCATGCGGGGAAAGATGAGAAGCTTCGACCAGGGTTCGATCCGAGCATAGTGAATTCCGTAGGCCGGGTAAGGCGCAGCCGCCACCCGGCATCCGCACGAAACCCTGGTTCCAGGACAAAAAAAACCCCGCAAATGCGGGGTTGTATCAATACAGCGAATCAGCGACGAGCACGCACGATCTGATTTTTGCGCGTCAGGTACTCCACCGGCGCACTCCAGATGTGCACCAGGCGAGAGAACGGGAACAGCACAAACAGGGTCATACCCAGCACCAGGTGAACGCGGAAGATGAACGCCACGCCGTCCAGATGCTCAGAGGCACCACCGCGGAAGGTCACGACAGACTGCGCCCATCCCACCAGCTTCATCATCTCGCTGCCGTCCATATGCTGCGCAGAGAATGGAATGGTCAGCAGACCCAGCGCACACTGCACCATCAGCAGGGAGAGGATCAGGATGTCCGCTCCGGTCGTGGTAGCCCGCACGCGTGGGCTGAACAGACGGCGTTTCAGCAGCAGCAGCCCACCCACCAGGGTCATCACGCCGCAGGCGCCACCGGCGAGCATCGCCATCTTCTGCTTCACTTCAATCGGCAGCCACGCTTCGTACATCCAGTGCGGCGTCAGCATCCCCAGGAAATGACCGGCGAAAATACCCAAAATCCCGATGTGGAACAGGTTTGACGCCAGGTTCATCCCTTTACGATCCAGCATCTGGCTGGAGGCAGCACGCCAGGTGTACTGGCCATAGTCATAACGCAGCCAGCTTCCCACCAGGAACACGGTGCCCGCGATATACGGGTAAATGTCAAAAAAGAACATATTCAGGAAGTGCATTAGTGCTGTCCTCCGTTAGAGATATTCAAATATTGCGGAGCCACCGCTCCGGCAAAACGACGCTGATGCGCGGAGATTTCAGATTCGCCACAGCTCTGGTCAGCAAAGAATTTCACCTGTTCTTCTTCCCAGACGGCATCCAGTGCTTGTGGGGTGTCGTCACGGGCTTCATCCGCAATTTTTTCCGCCACTTTTTGACTGTCAACCGAGGCGTTAGCCAGTTTCACCAGCAGATCGAACAGGACAGCATAATTGCTCTCACGTTGCTGGAGACGTGCGCCGAGCAACGCCAGAATGGGAGCGATGTCCTGCAACCCGCCCAGCGCTTCCTCTTTCGGCAGCTGCGCCAGATATTCCAGGTACAGAGGCAGGTGATCCGGCAGCTCGCGGCTGTCGAGTTGCAAACCGTGCTGCTCGTACTGGGCCATCAGATCCACCATCGCCTGACCACGGTCGCGGGATTCACCGTGAACGTGTTCGAACAGCAATAGAGACGTGGCACGACCACGGTCAAACAGCTGGCTGTAGTCCGCCTGCGCATCAAGAAGATCGCGCGCCAGCAGGTCGCGGAGGAAAATGCCCAGCGTCTGGGCATCCTCTTTATCCAGGTTTTCAGATGACGCGAGTGCATCAAAGAGTTCCTGCTGATGCTGCACAAGCGCAGCATCAGGGTACTCGAGCAGACGCGAAACAATGACGAGTTCAATCATTGGTGCGGCTCCGTTTTGCTGGTCACATCCATCGCGTCGATGCGGCGGCTGTTGAACAGGTTGAATTTGCTGTCTGACCCGTGGCAACCGTCGCCAAAGGTAAAGCCACACCCACTTTTCTCCGGGAAGGCCTCGCGAGCCAGCTCGCGGTGACTGCTCGGCACCACGAAACGATCTTCGTAGTTAGCGATTGCCAGATAGCGGTACATCTCCTGCGCCTGCGCTTCGGTCAGGCCGACCTCTTCCAGCGCGCGGGTATCGTTAACGCCGTCAACGGTTTCCGCACGTTTGAAGTGACGCATCGCCAGCATACGTTTCAGCGCCAGCAGCACCGGCTGGGTATCCCCTGCGGTGAGCAGGTTGGCCAGATACTGAACCGGAATACGCAGGCTTTCCACGTCCGGCAGAATGCCGTTGCTGCCCAGTTCACCTGCGTCAGCCGCAGACTGAATAGGAGACAGAGGCGGCACGTACCAGACCATCGGCAACGTGCGGTATTCCGGGTGCAGCGGCAGCGCCAGCTTCCAGTCCATCGCCATTTTGTACACCGGGGACTGCTGTGCGGCGTCAATCACGCTCTGCGGAATACCGTCTTTCAGCGCCTGCTCGATCACCTTCGGATCGTTCGGATCGAGGAAGACGTCCAGCTGACGCTGATACAGATCTTTCTCGTTCTCGGTGCTTGCGGCATTTTCAATCGCATCCGCGTCGTACAGCAGCACGCCGAGGTAGCGGATACGCCCTACGCAGCTCTCTGAGCAGACGGTCGGCATACCGGCTTCGATACGCGGGTAGCAGAAGATACACTTCTCAGACTTACCGCTCTTCCAGTTAAAGTAGATTTTTTTGTACGGGCAGCCGGTGATGCACATACGCCAGCCGCGGCACTTGTCCTGGTCGATCAGCACAATGCCATCTTCTTCACGCTTGTAGATGGCGCCGCTTGGGCAGGTCGCAACGCACGCCGGGTTAAGGCAGTGTTCGCACAGGCGCGGCAGATACATCATGAAAGTGTTTTCGAACTGGCCGTACATCGCCTTCTGCATGTTCTCGAAGTTCTGGTCTTTGGCGCGTTTTTCGAACTCGCCGCCCAGAATTTCCTCCCAGTTTGGACCGCTGGTAATTTTGTCCATGCGCTTACCGGTGATCAGCGAGCGAGGACGGGCGATCGGCTGGTGTTTGCTTTCCGGCGCGTTGTGCAGGTTCTGATAGTCGTAATCAAACGGCTCGTAGTAATCGTCGATGCCCGGCAGATGCGGGTTAGCAAAGATTTTACCGAGCAGCATCGCACGGTTACCCATGCGCGGTTGCAGTTTGCCGTTGATTTTACGGATCCAGCCGCCCTTCCACTTCTCCTGGTTTTCCCAGTCGGTCGGGAAGCCGGTGCCCGGCTTACTTTCCACGTTGTTGAACCAGGCGTACTCCATACCTTCACGGCTGGTCCAGACGTTTTTACAGGTGACTGAGCAGGTATGACAGCCGATGCATTTATCCAGATTCAGCACCATGCCGACTTGTGAACGAATTTTCATTTTACGCTCTCCTGTACCTGGTCATTACCTTCGCCATCTAACCAGTTAATATTCTTCATCTTACGTACCACCACGAACTCATCGCGGTTTGATCCTACAGTGCCGTAGTAGTTAAAGCCGTAGGCCAGCTGGGCATAGCCGCCGATCATATGCGTCGGTTTCGGCGTAATACGGGTCACAGAGTTGTGAATACCGCCGCGCTGCTCGGTGATCTCTGAACCCGGCAGGTTAACGATACGTTCCTGCGCGTGGTACATCATGGTCATCCCGGCTGGTACACGCTGGCTCACCACCGCACGTGCCGTCAGGGCACCGTTGCTGTTGAACACTTCGATCCAGTCGTTATCTTCGATACCCAGATCTTTGGCGTCCGCTTCGCTCATCCAGACGATCGGCCCCCCGCGTGACAGCGTCAGCATCAGCAGGTTGTCGCTGTAGGTGGAGTGGATACCCCACTTCTGGTGCGGCGTCAGGAAGTTCAGCGCCTTCTCAGGGTTACCGTTTGATTTCGCCCCCATCACCGCTTTCACGGAGCGGGTATCGATTGGCGGACGGTAAACCAGCAGGCTTTCACCGAAGTCACGCATCCACTGGTGATCCTGATACAGAGACTGACGGCCAGAGAGCGTGCGCCATGGGATCAGTTCGTGAACGTTGGTGTATCCGGCGTTATAGGAGACATGTTCATCTTCCAGACCAGACCAGGTCGGGCTGGAGATAATCTTGCGCGGCTGAGCCTGAATATCGCGGAAGCGGATTTTCTCTTCTTCTTTATTCTTCGCCAGATGCGTATGGTCACGGCCGGTAAATTCACTCAGAGCCGCCCACGCTTTCACCGCCACGTGGCCATTGGTTTCCGGTGCCAGGGTCAGGATCATTTCCGCTGCATCAATTGCCGTGTTCAGCATTGGCTGGCCTTTGGCCGGGCCGTCTGCTTTGGTGTAATTGAGCTTGCGCAGCAGGTCCATTTCGCTCTGGGTGTTCCAGGCGATGCCTTTACCGCCGTTACCGATCTTCTCCATCAGCGGACCGATAGAGGTAAAGCGCTCGTACGTTGCCGGGTAATCACGTTCAACCGGAATAATGTGCGGCGCGGTCACGCCCGGGATCAGGTCGCATTCACCTTTTTTCCAGTCCTTCACGTCAAGCGGCTGCGCCAGTTCGGCAGCGGAGTCGTGCTGGATTGGCAGCGTCACCACGTCGGTCTCTTTGCCCAGGTGCCCTACACAGACTTCGGAGAATTTCTTCGCGATGTCTTTATAGATTTCCCAGTCGCTTTTTGATTCCCACGCCGGGTCAACGGCCGCAGACAGCGGATGAATAAACGGATGCATATCCGACGTATTCATGTCGTCTTTTTCGTACCAGGTGGCGGTAGGCAGCACGATATCGGAGTACAGGCAGGTACTGGACAGACGGAAGTCCAGCGTTACCACCAGATCCAGCTTGCCGTCCAGAGCGTTGTCTTTCCATTCAACTTCTTTTGGCTTCACGCCGCCCTGCTTGCCGAGATCCTTACCCTGAATACCGTTTTCGGTACCGAGCAGGTATTTCAGCATGTACTCATGGCCTTTACCGGACGAACCCAGCAGGTTGGAGCGCCAGATGAACAGGTTACGCGGATGGTTTTTGCCGTTCTCAGGCTGTTCTGCCGCAAAACGGATTGAGCCATCCTTCAGCGATTTCACGGTGTAGTCCACCGGTGACATGCCCGCTTTCTTCGCCGCTTCCGCAATGCGCAGCGGGTTAGTGCCCAACTGCGGTGCAGACGGCAGCCAGCCCATGCGTTCAGCGCGCACGTTGAAGTCAATCAGATGGCCGCTATAGCGGGATTTATCTGCCATCGGAGACAGCAGCTCCTGCGCGGTCACCGTCTCGTAGCGCCACTGGCTGGAGTGGTTATAGAAGTAGGAGGTGCTGTTCATGTGACGAGCCGGACGCTGCCAGTCAAGGGCAAACGCCAGCGGCTGCCAGCCGGTCTGCGGACGCAGTTTTTCCTGGCCCACGTAGTGCGCCCAGCCGCCGCCGCTCTGCCCGACGCAGCCGCAGAAGATCAGCATGTTGATCAGGCCGCGATAGTTCATATCGAGGTGATACCAGTGGTTCAGACCGGCACCGACGATGATCATGGAGCGACCGTGAGTTTTGTCTGCGTTTTCCGCAAATTCGCGGGCGATACGGGTGATTTGGGCGCGTGGCACACCGGTGATCTGCTCCGCCCAGGCTGGTGTATAAGCCTTCACGTCGTCATAGCTGGTCGCGCAGTTTTCGTCGTTCAGACCGCGCTCCAGGCCATAGTTCGCCATGGTCAGATCGTAGACCGTAGTGACCAGAGCGGTAGAACCGTCCGCCAGTTGCAGGCGCTTAACCGGCAGTTTGTGCATCAGAACGTTTTGCAGCTCAACCTTGTTGAAGTGCTCGGAACCTTCACCACCAAAGTACGGGAAGCCGACATCGGCGATTTCGTCCTGGCTGCCCAGCATGCTGAGGCGAAGTTCTGTCTCTTCACCCGTGGTGCCGTTACGCTGTTCCAGGTTCCATTTGCCTTTTTCTCCCCAGCGGAAGCCGATAGAACCGTTTGGCGCCACCAGCTCGCCGTTGCTGTTGCAGGCGACCGTTTTCCACTCCGGGTTGTTTTCCTGACCCAGCGCGTCCACAAGATCCGCAGCACGCAGCATACGGCCAGCGGCGTAATAGCCGTCACGCTCTTCAAGCATCACCAGCATTGGCATGTCGGTGTAGCGACGCACGTAATCGGTGAAATACTGGCTTGGCTTGTCGAGGTGGAATTCACGCAACATGACGTGGCCCATCGCCAGCGCCATGGCGGCATCAGTACCCTGTTTCGGTGCCAGCCACAGGTCGCACAGTTTGGCGATTTCGGCGTAGTCCGGGGTCACGGCAACGGTTTTGGTCCCTTTGTAACGTACTTCGGTAAAGAAGTGCGCATCAGGGGTACGGGTCTGCGGAACGTTAGAGCCCCAGGCGATGATGTAGCTGGAGTTGTACCAGTCAGCGGACTCCGGCACGTCGGTCTGTTCGCCCCAGGTCTGCGGCGACGCTGGCGGCAGGTCGCAGTACCAGTCGTAGAAGCTCAGACAGGTACCGCCGATAAGTGAAAGGTAGCGCGCGCCGGAGGCGTAAGAGACCATCGACATTGCCGGGATTGGCGAGAAGCCTGCCACGCGGTCAGGACCGTAAGTTTTCACGGTATAGACGTTGGAGGCCGCAATCAGCTCGTTCACTTCTTTCCAGGAAGAACGAACGAAACCACCGCGACCACGCGCCTGTTTGAAGCTTTTCGCTTTGTCGGCGTCCTCGATGATGGATGCCCAGGCATCAACCGGATCGCTGTGCTGCACTTTCGCTTCACGCCACATTTTCATCAGGCGTTTACGCATCAGCGGGTATTTCAGACGGTTGGCGCTGTAGAGATACCAGGAGTAGCTGGCCCCACGCGGGCAGCCGCGCGGTTCATGGTTCGGCATATCCGGACGGGTACGCGGATAGTCGGTCTGCTGCATTTCCCAGGTCACCAGACCGTTTTTAACGAAAATCTTCCAGCTACATGAGCCAGTGCAGTTTACACCGTGGGTAGAACGGACAACTTTGTCATGCTGCCAGCGTTGACGGTAACCGTCTTCCCAGTCCCGGTTGGTATCCAGAACCTGGCCGTGCCCATCGGCAAAAGTTTCACCCTTCTGTTTGAAGTAGCGAAACCGGTCCAAAAATTTGCTCATCGGGTATCTCCTGTGTGGAGCCTGTGGCTCTCTAAATCGACATTGCTGATTTGCAGCGAAGGTAACGCTATGAAAGATGGTGAGAATTGATAACGATCAAGACGGAGGGGGTCTCTGAGGGGGGGTATTAGATCAAATACCACCAAAGCGGTAGCTGTTAATATTTTTTAACTTAATGATTTATATGGATATATTTTATTTATCGTACAATAAGCGGAGCAAAATTTAACATCTTAGGTATTAAGGGGTAGAGACACCTGTAAAGCGATGGCGATCACAGCGTTACCTGCGTGCGACTACGGGAAACGCTATTAGTATGTTGTAACTATTAAGCGATTAAAAAAAGCGCGGCACTCAGGCCGCGCAAACGGATAATCAAGCTTACTTGTTTTTCTTGGTATTACGGCCATATACCAGCCAGGTGATGACCACACAGGCGATATAGAAGACGAGGAATACCTTCATCGCACCCGCCGGAGAGCCGGTCAGATCCAGTGAGATACCGAACGCTTTTGGAATAAAGAAGCCGCCAATCGCGCCAATCGCAGAGATAAACCCAAGCGCCGCAGCGGTATCGGTGGCGGCTTCACGCATCGCCTGCTCGTCGCTCCCGCCCTGCGCTTTCACGCGGTCCATGGTCAGCTTGCGGAAGATGACAGAGATCATCTGGAAAGTAGACGCACTGCCCAGCCCGGCGGTCAGGAACAGCACCATGAAGACGCCGAAGAAGGCAAAGAAGTTACCTCCCTCACCACCCGCAGGCAGCGTCAGGAACAGCAGCGCACAGAAGATGGCCATCAATACAAAGTTCACCAGCGTAACGCGCGTTCCGCCCAGACGGTCGGAGATCATCCCGCCCAGCGAACGTGCCAGCGCGCCAATAAACGGACCGAAGAAGGCAAACTGAAGGATCTGTACGTCCGGGAACTGGGTTTTCGACAGCATGGCAAAGCCTGCGGAGAAACCGATGAACGAGCCGAAGGTCGCCAGATACAGCAATGCCATTACCCACAGGTGGCCACGTTTCAGAACCGGCAGCTGCTCGCTCAGGGACGCTTTGGACGCGGACAGGTCGTTCATGAAGAACCATGCCGCCAGGGTAAAGACCACCAGGAACGGTACCCAAATCCAGGAGGCATTTTGCAGGAACAGCACTGAACCGTCGGGCTGCGTCACACCGCCGCCGCCAAAGGCCGCAAAGATGGAGACCGAGATCGCCAGCGGAGCAATCAGCTGCATCACGCTCACGCCCATGTTACCCAGACCGCCGTTAATGCCCAGCGCACCACCCTGCTTCGCTTTCGGGAAGAAGAAGCTGATGTTTGCCATACTGGACGCAAAGTTCGCCCCCGCAAAGCCGCACAGCAGAGAGATAATCACGAACACGCTAAACGGTGTAGAGGTATCCTGCACCGCAAAACCGAGCCACACGCACGGCACGATCATGATCCCGGTACTGAAAGCCGTCCAGCGACGACCACCAAAGACCGGCACCATAAACGCGTAAGGAACGCGCAGCAGTGCGCCTGAAAGCGACGGCAACGCAGTCAACATAAACAGTTGATCGGTGGTAAAGGTAAAGCCCACTTTTGGCAGGTTAACCGCAACCGCACTGAACAACATCCAGACGCAAAACGCCAGTAACAGACATGGCACGGAAATCCACAGATTACGACTTGCTATACGGTGGCCGCGCTGTTGCCAGAACGCCGGATCCTCTGGACGCCAGTCTGTAATAACGGCACCAGTTTCCCTTTCGGGAGCGGAAGAGTGACTCATAGACACCTCTGATTCTCGAATGATGCTGCAAACATTAGGGCTTTAGGGCGGCGGTAAGTTGATATAAATCAAAGGAAAAGTGGGAGGTTTTGCGGCGAAAAAAAAGCCATCACTCTTAATGAGTAGATGCAAAACGTAAAAAAGGTGTGGTTTTTCACGGTGCTGACGCATCCCTGCTTCGTCCACCCACTAACCGTTACCTCTCTGGCAATTTAGAGGTAATCCTTTATTGGTATGGGTATACTCCAGGGTATGCACCAGAATAGCGCCATTCCTGCAATCAGGTCACGTCAGGAGCCCGGCAACTCTATGTTAAAAAGATGTTTATCTCCGCTGACGCTGGTTAACCAGCTAGCGCTTATTGTTCTGCTGTCCACCGCTATCGGTGTGACCGGCATGGCTATTTCTGGCTGGCTGGTACAGGGTGTGCAGGGTAATGCGCATGCCATCAACGAGGCAGGCTCGCTACGTATGCAGAGTTACCGGCTGCTGGCGTCGGTGCCGCTGACGCAGGCTGACCAACCGCTTATCGACGAAATGGAGCGTACCGCATTCAGCCCTGAACTGGAAAGAGCCGCCATCCGTGACGGTCAGCAATCTCAGCTTAAGGCGCTTCAGGGCTACTGGCATACCCAGCTGGAGCCCGGGTTAAAGCGGGCGGAAGACCGGGAAACGGTCGCCCAGGATGTCGCCGGGTTTGTGTCACGCATCGATCATCTCGTCTCCTCGTTCGATCGCACCACAGAGTTACGAATTGACCGCGTAGTGATGGTTCACCGCGCAATGGCGCTGTTTATGGGTTTGCTGCTGATTTTCACGGTTATCTGGCTGCGCGCGCGGTTGCTTAACCCCTGGAAGCAACTCCTGGCGATGGCCCGCGCCGTCACACAGCGCGATTTTACCCAACGCACGCACATCAGCGGGCGCAACGAAATGGCGATGCTCGGCGAGGCGCTCAACACCATGTCGGCGGAACTATCTGAAAGCTACGCGGTACTGGAAAAACGCGTCCAGGAGAAAACCGCCGGGCTTGAGCAGAAAAACGAGATCCTCTCTTTCCTCTGGCAGGCGAACCGTCGCCTGCATATGCAAGTACCGCTTTGCGAGCGTCTCTCGCCGGTACTGAACGGCCTGCAAAACCTGACTCTGCTCCACGATCTTGAGCTACGGGTTTACGACGTTGAAGATGAGGAAAACCATCAGGAATTTACCTGTCAGTCGGACATCTCCTGCGACGATAAAGGGTGTCATCTGTGCCCGCGCGGCTTGCCGCCGCTTACCACCAGCGGCACGACCCTCAAGTGGCGGCTGATGGACAGCCATACCCAGTACGGTATTTTGCTGGCCACCCTGCCCGCCGGACGTCATCTGAGCCACGACCAGCAGCAGCTGGTCGATACTCTTGTAGAGCAGCTCACGGCCACGCTGGCGCTCGACCGTCACCAGGAGAAACAGCAGCAGCTGATCGTGATGGAGGAGCGCGCCACCATCGCCCGCGAGCTGCACGACTCCATCGCCCAGTCCCTCTCCTGCATGAAGATGCAGGTGAGTTGCCTGCAAATGCAGGACGAAGGCATGCCCGAGAGCAGCAAACAGCTGCTCAGCCAGATCCGCAACGAGCTTAACACCTCGTGGATTCAGCTTCGCGAGCTGCTGACCACCTTCCGTTTACAGCTCACCGAGCCGGGGCTACGCCCTGCGCTGGAGTCCAGCTGTCAGGAATTTAGTGCCAGGCTGGGCTTCCCGGTGAAGCTGGATTACCAGTTGCCACCGCGTTTTGTCCCCTCTCACCAGGCGATCCATTTGCTGCAAATTGCCCGTGAAGCCCTGAGCAACGTGCTTAAGCATGCCGAGGCGACGGCCGTCACGGTCACCGTCAGCTGCCAGGATAATCAGGTGAAGCTCAGGGTTCAGGATAACGGCCGCGGCGTGCCGGAAAATGCCGAACGAACGAACCATTATGGTTTAATCATCATGCGAGACCGCGCGCAAAGCCTGCGCGGTGATTGCCAGGTTCGCCGGGGAGAGTCAGGTGGCACCGAAGTCGTGGTCACCTTTATACCCGAAAAGCCCCTCATAACTGCTCAAGGAGAAAACCATGACTAATCAGGAACCGGCATCTATCCTGTTGATTGACGATCATCCGATGCTGCGCACTGGCGTTAAACAGCTTGTCAGCATGGCGCCCGATATCACCGTCGTCGGGGAAGCCAGCAACGGCGAACAGGGTATTGAACTTGCCGAATCGCTCGATCCTGATTTGATCTTGCTCGATCTCAACATGCCGGGCATGAATGGCCTGGAAACCCTCGACAAGCTGCGGGAGAAATCCCTCTCTGGCCGGGTGGTGGTCTTCAGCGTCTCAAACCATGAAGAAGACGTGGTCACCGCCCTCAAGCGGGGGGCAGACGGCTATCTGCTGAAAGATATGGAGCCGGAAGATCTGCTCAAGGCGCTGCAACAGGCTGCCGCAGGCGAGATGGTGCTGAGTGAAGCGTTAACGCCGGTACTGGCCGCCAGCCTGCGTGCGAACCGCGCCACGTCTGACCGTGACGTCAGCCAGTTGACCCCGCGCGAGCGCGACATTCTGAAGCTGATTGCTCAGGGTCTGCCGAACAAAATGATCGCCCGCCGTCTGGACATCACCGAGAGCACGGTCAAAGTGCATGTCAAACACATGCTGAAGAAAATGAAGTTAAAATCCCGCGTCGAAGCCGCCGTCTGGGTGCATCAGGAGCGCATTTTTTAACTTACTCATCCGGCAGCAACTTCCACCGTGGATCGTCGGCAGGCATTGCGACGAGCGGTTGCACCACGGAAAGCGTGATCTCATTGGAGGAGACACGCTGCCCATCCTTATCTTCCACCACGGCCGTAAGCCGCCATTCGTTTTTCGTCCCTTCCGCGTCGTTCCAGGCGGGCATGATTATGCTCCAGCCATCGCTGCTGTTGCTGTTTGCCGGTGAGGTCAGGCTGAGCGCCTGGGTATCACCCAGCCAGTGGATCTGACGGATACCGTGCGTGCTGCGAATTTGCAGCTTCAGCATCACAGTTTCGCCTGGCTTAAGATCCCACGGCGGCGTGGCCAGATAGACCGAGAGGGTTTTACGCTGACGGAATTCCATCACGGGCAGATTATCACGCTCAGGTGAATCATAGCGGCTGCCCCGCAGCGAGCGCGTCGCCGCCACTTCCCCGGCGGAAAGCTGTTTCGCCAGCGGCACGCCAAAGCGATAGTTGAGCTTCAGCCCGAGGTTATTCTGGCTAACGCCGCTCTCCCCCTGCTTATGGGCAGCCGTCAGGGTGACCAGCGGAACGGGGGTATAGTTCAGCCCCAGGTTGACCGCAACCGGGTTGTGATACCCCGTACCGCTGTTAAACAGATCGACGTTATCGCCAAAATACTGTTCAAAGCTGACGCTGGTGTTCAGGTGATGAAACCAGGGAAGCCAGGCTTTGGCCGTTACGTCGTACCCGCGCGCCATGCGCTGCTCCCGGATGTCGGAACGCGGCTGCCAGCCAGCGAACGGCTGGTAGTAATTGGCCGACAGGCGAAGGTTTTCGCCCCACGCCTCTGCGCCCAGTCCGGCACGTTGCAGGTTGTCTTCCAGCAGGTTGTCGTAAAAGGTGTTGTAGCCCAGCAGCCAGTTTCCGGCAACCCAGCGCTGCCCGATCCCGACGTTGCTCACCAGCCCGTCTGTCTGCTGCGTCAGGCCAAGCTGGCTCCAGCTCAGATAGCGGGTGTTGTCGCTCCAGGGGATAAACCAGCTTCCGCTGCTGCCGTTAAAGTTACCGTCGTCATCCACCAGTACATTGACATTGGCGTTACCCCAGGGGGAAAGCCAGGATTCGATCTGCTCGTTGACTTCCCCGCTGACGGCATCCCGCACCTTGCCAAACGCGAACTGTCGCGCCTGCTGCCCGGCCGTCAGGCCGTTATCGATCATACTGGCTTCACCGAAGGCCTTTGCCATTTCAGCCAGGTGCTTTTCGCCTTCGGTAGTCGGTTGCGCCATACCGAGATCCGGCAGACTATCGCCGTTGTTATCAAACGGATTTTGCGCCTGCTGCACGAAGGATTTCGGCGCACCGTGAACGGCTCCAGCCGTAAGAAGGGGGAGTAACAGAAAAAAACGGATGCGGGACGATACAGCCTTCAACGTCGTCAATCAGAACCTGTGTTTATGAACAAACACTTATTATGTTAACGCCATAAGCCCTGAAAACCAGTCTTAACAGAAATTTCAGGAATATCCTGAACAGAATTGTCGGGTGGCGGCTTCGCCTTACCCGACCTACAAATTCGTGCCGGTGCGAAGCCGCCACCTGACGCCTTTACACTATTATCCCAACAGCCCTTTCAGCTCCGGCAGGCAGGAGCCGCAGTTCGTACCGCAACGCAGCTTCACGCCCAGCGCTGCGGCAGAATTACAGCCTCCGGCTATCGCCTTACGTATCGTATTTTCACCCACGCTAAAGCAGCTACAGATAATTCGCCCGGGATCGGCATCTTCGCCCGGCCGTTGTCCCTGCAGCAGCGCGTGGCGTTCAGCGAGTTGTACGGGCGCAGCAGCAAAGGCTTCTTCAATAAACGCATGCGCCAGCGCCGGCAGCGTATGGCCCTCCCAGTAGCCCAGCATCAGCTCGCCGTGATGCCAGGCGAGCACGCTGCTGCGTTCTCCCGTCTGTGCCACCTGTAACTGCCAGCCCCGACCGCTGGCGTACGCCATGACCCACGACAGCAACGGCTGCTCCCCCGCTACCGTCAGACGTGAGGCTTTACGCCACCAGCATACCGACGGCGGCAGCGCTGGCAACTCGCGGGCATACAGCTCCCCCTGCCAGGCGGGTAGCCAGGGCAGGATCCTCACCGCGGTTTGTTTACTCTCCGGCTGGCCGGACCAGGCATCAATCCGCCCTTCCACCAGCGCGTTGACCTTCCCCTGCCGGGCAAACTGCGCGTTCCAGTGCATCGGCGCAAACAGCTCGCCCGCACGCTGCGCGGTAGAGATACGTACCCTGGCAACCATGACCCCGCGCGGGGAACTTATCCGCGCCAGCTGGCCGTCAGTCAGCCCCGCGCGCGCCGCATCGGTTGCGTTCATCTCAATAAAAGGCTCATCGATATGCTGCATCAGGCGCGAAACATACCCCGTGCGCGTCATGGTGTGCCACTGATCGCGGATCCGCCCGGTATTCAGTATCAAGGGGTACAATTCGTCGACGCCTGCCCCATGTGAGGAAGGATCAACCGGTACAAGATTTCTTTGCGGGAAATCACCGGCATGCCACTGATAAGGCGCCAGCTCGTCCCACGCCTCTCGCGACAGCGACGCCAGTTCGCGCAGGTTTAGCGCCCGTTCGCCGTTATTTTCAAACGCCGTCAGCGCCGCATGTTCACAAAATATCTCATGAGGGTGTTCCCAGGCGAAGGCATCGCCATAACCGAGCTGCTCTGCGATCCGGGCGATGATCCACCAGTCCGGTCTGGCCTCGCCCGGCGCAGGCAGAAACGCGCGCTGGCGCGAAATACGCCGCTCGGAATTGGTCACCGTTCCGTCTTTTTCGCCCCAGCCCAGGGCGGGAAAACGGATATGAGCAAACCGGCTGGTGTCCGTCTCCTGCATCACCTCAGATACTATGACCAGCGGGCAGGCTGCCAGGGCCTGGCACACCGCGTGGCTGTCGGGAAGTGACACGGCAGGATTGGTGCCCATGATCCACACCGCCTTCACCTCGCCGCGAGCAATCGCGTCAAACAGCTCTACCGCCATCAGCCCCGGCGTTTGTGCCAGCCGCTCGGTTCCCCAGAAACGCGCCACGCGCGAAAGATCGTCCGGCTCGAAGTTCATGTGCGCCGCCAGCTGGTTCGCCAGCCCACCCACTTCCCGCCCGCCCATGGCGTTTGGCTGTCCGGTCAGCGAAAACGGGCCGCAGCCCGAACGGTTGAACTTCCCGCTGGCAAGATGCACGTTAATGATGGCGTTACACTTGTCGCTGCCGCTGGAGGACTGGTTGATCCCCATGGTGTAGAGCGTGATCGCGCGTGGCGCAGTGACAAACCAGTCGTAGAAGGTGCCAATCTCGTCTGAAGGCAGATCGCAAAACGCGGCCACGTGAGGAATCGGCCACTCGCCGCTCCCCTGAATCAGATTGAGCAATCCCACAAACAGCCCGGCGTCGCTGCCGGGCTTAAGCGCCAGATGCAGGTCAGCGACATCGCAGGTGGCGGTTTTGCGCGGATCGATCACGACCACTTTCATCTGCGGGTTGCTGCGTTTTGCCTGCACCAGCCGCTGATACAGCACCGGATGCGTCCAGGCCGCGTTTGAGCCAACGAGTACCACCAGATCGCTGTTTTCCACGTCCTCGTAGCTGCACGGCACAATGTCTTCACCGAAGGCGCGTTTGTAGCCCACCACCGCCGACGACATGCACAGCCGCGAGTTGGTATCAATGTTCGCCGCCCCGATAAAGCCTTTCATCAGCTTGTTGGCCGCATAGTAATCCTCGGTCAACAGCTGGCCGGAGGCATAAAACGCCACCGCCTGCGGCCCCCATACGTTGATGATCTTCCGTAGCCGCTCGCCCGCTTCACCCAGCGCCTGCGGCCATGCCACCTCCATGCCGTCAACAACCGGGCGCAGCAGACGTCCCTGCAACCCCGTCGTTTCCCCGAGGGCAGATCCTTTTACGCACAGGCGACCAAAGTTCGCCGGATGAGTTTCATCCCCACGAATGCTTACCGCGCCATCTTCCACACTGGCGACCACGCCGCAGCCCACCCCGCAGTAAGGGCACGTTGTACGGGTTTCCGTCATGAGGCCTCCGCACGCATCACCAGCTCTTGGCTTCCAACCCAAACCTTGCCGTTTTCAATTTTTACCGGCCAGGCGCGCACCACGGGTTCGCCGTTCTCCACCTGACACCCATCGCGCAGACGTATGCGCTGCTTGTAAAGCGGGGAAATCACCACCGGCTCGCCCGCTGCATCGCCAAGGATGCCGCGCGAAAGCACGTTCGCGCTGCTGCCCGGCTCCAGGTCGTCCAGGGCATAAACGGACGTTCCAAAGCGGAACAGCGCAATCGGTTTTCGGCCAAGCCGCGCGCCGATGCCCGCCTGCTCGGGGATATCATTGATGCCGCAAATTTCCTGCCAGCGCTTGCTCTCCGCCGCGGCAGGGACATTCACCGCGGTGCGGAACAGCGCCAGGCGATCAGGATCGTTGAGGGTGGTTTGCCATTCGCACTGATAGGTCTCCACCACCCGGGCCATCTCCTGCTCCAGCTCGTGGACGATCCCCAGGCTGTCGTTGAGGATCACCTCGCGCAGATAGTCGAGGCCGCCTTCCAGATTATCCATCCAGGTACTGGTGCGTTGCAGACGATCTGCCGTGCGAATGTAGAACATCAGGAAACGGTCAACGGTGCGGATCAGCGTTTCGTCGTCCAGATCGCTGGCAAAGAGATCCGCGTGGCGCGGCTTCATCCCGCCGTTGCCGCACAGATAAAGGTTCCAGCCCTTGTCCGTGGCAATCACCCCCACGTCTTTGCTCTGCGCCTCTGCGCACTCACGGGTACAGCCGGAGACCGCCATTTTGATTTTGTGCGGCGCACGTAACCCCTTGTAGCGATGCTCCAGTTTGACCGCAAGGCCGGTGGAGTCCTGCACGCCATAGCGACACCAGGTCGACCCGACGCAGGATTTCACCGTGCGCAGGGATTTCCCGTACGCATGACCGGTCTCAAATCCGGCCTCCACCAGCGCCTGCCAGATTTCCGGCAACTGTTCGAGCGTGGCGCCAAACAGGTCAATACGCTGTCCGCCGGTGATTTTGCTGTAAAGGCTATAGCGTTTCGCAATCTGGCCTATGGCGATCAGCCCGTCGGCCGTCACTTCCCCGGCAGGCATGCGCGGCACGATGGAATACGTTCCGTCCTTCTGAATATTGGCAAAGTAGCGGTCGTTGGTGTCCTGCAGCGGCAGATGCGCCGGTTTCAGCAGGTATTCGTTCCAGCAGGAGGCCAGCACTGATCCCACCAGCGGTTTACAGATCTCACAGCCGTGCCCTTGTCCGTAACGGCTGATAAGCTGGTCGAAGGTCCGGATATGGTTGACGCGCACCAGGTGGTATATCTCCTGACGCGAGTACGGGAAGTGCTCACAGATATCTTTTTTCACCTCCACGCCCTGCTCCGCAAGCTGGAACTCCATCACCTGCTTCACCAGCGCGCTACAACCTCCGCAGCCGGTCGCCGCTTTGGTGCACTGCTTAATGGCGCCGATATCCGTTGCGCCCGCGCTTACCGCCTGGCAGATATCCCCTTTGCTGACGTTATGACACGAACAGATCTGCGCGCTTTCCGGCAGCGCCGCCACGCCCAGCGCTTTTGGCGTGCAGCCTGACGACGCGGGTAAGATCAGCGTTTCCGGCTCTTTTGGCAGACTGATGCCGTTAAGCATCATCTGCACCAGCGTGGCGTATTCGCTGGCATCGCCCACCAGCACGCCACCCAGCAGGGTTTTGCTGTCGTGACTGACCACAATTTTTTTGTAGATTTGCTGCGGCCCGTGCGTCCACTGGTAGCTCAGCGCCCCCGGCGTGCGCCCGTGGGCATCGCCAAACGACGCCACATCCACCCCCAGCAACTTGAGTTTGGTACTCATATCCGCGCCGGTGAAGCGCTTCTCCTCACCCGCCAGCACAGCGGCGGCCACGCGCGCCATCTGGTAGCCCGGTGCCACCAGGCCAAAGATTTTCCCCTCCCACAGCGCGCATTCCCCGATGGCAAGCACGTCCGGATCGGAGGTCCGGCAGCCGTCGTCAATACAGATCCCGCCGCGCTCGCCAATAGCCAGCCCGCTGCTGCGCGCCAGCGCGTCCTGCGGACGAATACCGGCAGAGAAGACGACCATGTCCGTTTCCAGCTGTTCACCATCGGCAAAACGCAGCACCAGCCCGTCGTCTGCGGTGGCAATCTCCGTCGTCGATTTACTGGTGTGTACCCCTACGCCCAGCGCCTCAATTTTCCTGCGCAGCATTGCCGCACCGTCGCTGTCGAGCTGCACCGCCATCAGGTTCGGCGCAAACTCCACCACGTGGGTTTCCAGCCCCAGCTGCCTGAGCGCGTTGGCGGCCTCCAGCCCCAGCAGACCGCCGCCAATCACCACCCCGCGTTTTGCGCTGCTGGCGCAGGCGGCAA
>OKOM01000185.1_pt1 | contig 17607 bp, 15 predicted proteins | sample 1611261 | NCBI WGS metagenome assembly OKOM01 (sample SAMN04436724, study PRJEB24849) | human gut metagenome | biome: human gut; feature: NICU; material: stool | host: Homo sapiens | place: USA: Saint Louis, MO | collected 2010-10-23
CTATCTCTTATCTGGAGATACAGCTACTGTCCGGTGTTTCAGGGGGCTACATCAGAGTTCAGGCACTGATGTCTGGTTACTCGCCAAGAATGGGACCAAAGAATTTATTGAGTTGTCTGATCTGAATCTCGGCGGGAGTCGTTGCACCTATTCGTCACGTGGAAAACAGTTGATATCACCTAGTTCAGTTACAATTTTTACGGTGCCCACAGTTGGTTTACTTGGTCTTTGTTACGATAACAATGACCAATTAACATTTATTAATAACTCATTTAAGAACATCTCACAGTCTTCACGAGATGGACTCACATTGCCATTACTGTTCAGTATTAAATATAAATTCCCAGGTTCATTTGATTCCAAACAAATTGTAGTCACTCAATCATTTGATTTAGAATTTTTGCAAAAGGAGCAATCATGAAATATATATTGACCGTTTTGTGTATTTTTTTCTGCCAGACTGCAAGTGCTTACCCTTATCGCATTTACACTGCCCCAGAAGGTGCAATTGTGAAAAATATACTTACTAATGAAGTGATCGGGAAAACACCGGTTGAAGTTGATGTCAGCAATACTGAAGCTGGATCAACTTTCGGAATTTCAATGTATCGTCATGAGAATGTAGCTATTAAAATTTTCACAGTAATGCCAAATGCAGAAAATAATTTTACTGTTTCTGGTCCAGACGTTGCCACTATGTCTTTACCGGGTAAGGCCCCGTTAAACGTGACCAATGACAGTAATGCAGCAGCGGTTCATATAGATCTAAGACCTTTTCTGTCTGAACCGGCCCATCACCCTGTTCAATAACACTTCTAGGCCCCAATCTTTGGGGCCTGCTTAACAATACCGTATATGTTAAAACCCATCATTATCAGATAGTTAAGATATTTTTTGCTATTGATTTCTTTTAGGACTTGGTAATGCGTAGACTAAATAAAAGCGTACATGAATAATTTCATCCGCATCTAATGATGCGGATATTTTTTGATTTTAATTATTCATTTCGCTCAGTTTTGATTTTATAAACTTCTCAATTTCGTCAATTAATTCTCGGTTCATTCTATTAAACTCAAAACGGATTTTACGCCCCGAGGAACTTTTGCTAATTCTTGCATATTTATCTTTATTAGTAAAAGTTGCCAATTCACGTGTATCCCAACCTTTGCTAGGTGGTTTAATATCAAGTTTTTCAACTACCGTTGTAATCTTCTCCATTACGGTTTTCTGTGCTTCAGCAATATCAGAAATATCCAGATCTCGAATTTCCTCACGTGTATTCTCAACAACTTCTTCAAGAGAAAATAAATTCTTCTCTATATATTTTTGAAGTCGGAATAGGCGATTGTAATAAGAATTCGGAATAGCTTCATAGTCAGGAAACAGTGCAATAAGAGTGCTGTTAATCTTTGCAGCCTGAACTCGCTTAGAGACGGACACGTGACTGATACCATGATAGTTTGCAAGCTCTTCATTGGTAACAAATCCATGCTCTTCCATTTCCCTTAAATACTTTAAACCTACTTCACGATATGAAAAGCGTCGAGAAGTTTGTGTTGCTGATATGATGGAATTAATATCATCTGCGTTAACATCATCAGGCAAAACCCATAATGGCAATTCTTTTGCTGATTGAATGCAACAGAAACGCCTGCGGCTACCTTCTATTAGCAGATACACTCCGTTCCGCTTAACTGCAACGCCCTCAGTATCAACACCTCTTGCTTCAATGTCCTTCAGAATATCTCTTACTGCATTTACAGAAAGAGCCTCCTGATTTCGTGGGTTCAGAGGGTGTACTGTGGTTTCCAGTTCCACCTTTTCCGCCGGAACAATGATGTGTTCCGCCTCAAGCTTCCGCCCATTGTGTAATGTAAAAAGTTTCTTCAGGCGTGGCTGACCTTTCAGGCCTTGAAGCCCGGAGCGATGGATTACTTCAGTACGCTTAGGCGCATTAATATAACGGGATTTGTCGTTCCCGATATGCTGCTCATCACTCATACATTACCCCCTTGCTTCACTGAAAAACTCTTAATCTCATTAATAAATTGCTGGTAGACCGCCATCACGGATTCTTCGGCAACATCAAGCTGTTTGGGAGAGCAGAGCTCTTCTGATTTTTTGATATCCAATACGGTTCTACCCCTAGAAGCTGCGGCTTTAAACGCTTCTGAGTTTTTGATATTTGCAGACATAAAGAGTTCCTGCACTGTCCTTACCAGTTTATCCAGGACAATCTTTTCATAGGGACTCTTATCGTCGACATTCACTGCCAACACTTTGAACCAGCTTAGATTTTCGCCCTTGCTCGGCGATTGTTTGAATCGCTCACTGATCGTCAACATGAAATCAGTTGTTGAGGCATAATCATACTCACGAGGTGAAACGGCAACCAAAATGCCATCAGCAGCTTCATCCGCTGCCCATGTGATTGGCGAATCTTCTGGTGGAGTATCGATAATGATCAGGTCGTACTTGCTCTTCAAGACCGGCAGGATTACCTCTTTAAAACGTAGTAATAACTCAGTTCGTTCTTCTCTGGAACACTGCCAGTATTTATCTTTGAAACGTGCATCTGTAGGGAATGCGGTAATAACATCAAGATTCGGAAGGTGTGTTGAAAAAGGCATACCTTCAATAATTTGTTCTTCCGAGTACCCTAAATCAAGATATTTTCTGTAATCTGAGTCTTCTTCGTAAACCCCTAAGATGGCGTCAATAGCAGTCAGGAAAACATCATCTTCCGCTACGCTCTGGATCATCCCGCTTCCAATAGACCCTTGTGGGTCCCATTCGATCAACAGTATCCGCGCGTTTAGATGCAAATCAAGTGCTGCCGCAACTGCAAGAACGCCTGAAGTTGTACTCTTCCCCGTACCACCCTTATGGTTCTGCGTTACGATTGTACGGCTACAGTAGTAGTCGCTATATCGAGGATAGTTCAGAGCATCCATTATTTTCTGGACATCCCAGCGGGTATAGAGATGGTTTTTGTTCTGGTAGATAGGAGCACCAACCAGTTCTTTTTCTTCAAGATCCGCTAAGATTTTGTTAAAAGTTACGCGAGATTTACCAAAAAAATCTGACAGATTTTTTTTATTCAAGCAGTGGTTATAGATTAGGCGATCAACACCGTCTACACTATCATCCGATACCGAAACCCTCGAAGAGACCAATAATGACTCTTTCAGAGAGATCTGCTCGCTCTTCATGCGTTGACCGACAAGGGCGATCTTATCAATTAGATTCATTCTCTTCCGATCCCTTTTACCTAAATAGTGAAATTAAACGTATATACGTAAACTTTACGCATAATGCGTATACTTTAGCGTTATGCGTTTAATAGTAACCTTAATTCTATTATTACGCTAACGTTCTGTATTCTTTTCTTAGATTTTGGAATATCTGCATTATTGAATTTCAATTGGCAGTTCATTGAAGTCTTCCAAAAGCCTCTTAAGTATCAACAATACCAATCTTCCGACATAGCAGGATCACTCCATAGATGTGGCAATAAGGGGGGTAAATCCCACGGTACCCGACCAGCATTACCCCATAGTCTGGCGATTAAGGGGGTTAAATGCCATGGTACGAGACCAGCATTCCTCCATGGCCTGGCGATTAAGGGGGTTAAATGCCACGGTACCCGACCAGCTTCCCGCCATGCTCTGGCGATTAAGGGGGTTAAATGCCACGCTAAGCGACCAGCTTCCCCATGGCCTGGCGATTAAGGGGGTTAAATGCCACGCTACGCGACCAGCTTCTCCATGGCCTGGCGATTAAGGGGGTTAAATGCCACACTACGCGACCTGCTTCCCCATAGCCTGGCGATTAAGGGGGTTAAATGCCACGCTACGAGACCAGCTTCCCCATAGCCTGGCGATTAAGGAGGTTAAATGCCACGCTACGCGACCTGCTTCTCCATGGCCTGGCGATTAAGGGGGTTAAATGCCACACTACGCGACCTGCTTCCCCATAGTCTGGCGATTAAGGGGGTTAAATGCCACGGGACACGACCAGCTTTCCTCCATGGTCTGGCGATTAAGGGGGTTAAATTCCATGGGACACGCCCAGCTTTCCTCCATGGTCTGGCGATTAAGGGGGTTAAATCCCACGGTACCCGACCAGCTTCCCGCCATGCTCTGGCGATTAAGGGGGTTAAATGCCAGGATACGCGACCAGCATTCCCCATGGTCTGGCGAATAAGGGAGTTAAATACCACGGTACCTGACCAGCATGACCCCATGTCCTGGCGATTAAAGGGTTAAATGCCACGCTACGCGACCAGCCTCCCCATGGCCTGGCGATTAAGGGGGTTAAATGCCACGGTACCCGACCAGCTTGCCTCCATGGTCTGGCGATTATGGGGGTTAAATCCCACGGTACCCGACCAGCAGGCACCGTGGTCATTGGCTAAAGGGGAAATTGCCTCGGCTTGCAGACAGGACAACGTGACGCCCTAGCGGTTAAGTGGGTTTAATACGACGGTACACAATAAGTATCCCACCAGAATCTGTCTATTGAGTGGATTAGATTAAAAGATATTCGGCCTGGATCTCGACTTAGAATGACGAAATATTTGGCAAAAAAATAGGGTATTCGGCAAATCCTGTTGTTAGGACATCCCGAATACCCAAAAAATATTTGGCAATCAATATGAATTGCCCATACCCCCAATTGACAATAAGAGAGTTTTTTGGCAATTCGTATAATTAGGCCAATTCATCCGTGTCGTCTATTGCACTAACGAAGTATTCCGTGCGGTAGTCATCTCCCCCCCTCAACTAGACTGAAGGTGATCCATCTTTTGCAAGCGTACGGTCACCTGACATGCTGTCCGCTCGTACAGGAATTGTCATGCATTCTTTAATGGTATCTGCTTCAGCCACGTGTCCAGTACACTGGTTTTCAAATCCAGCAACTACTACATACGCATCCGGGTCGAGCCTTTTAAGCTGGTCTATAAGCTCTTTTACTTTTATGGGTTACCTCTACGTTTTTGTATATTTTATCACGCTGAACGGAAGGGCGAATAACTGTAGTGAAACAAAAAAAGTTTTGGCCGGAAAACCTTTTAGACTGGCTTTCCTTTAGCAAAGAACTGGTGAATAGGGGAGCAATTCCGCGCTACGCGACCAGCATCCCATCGTGTACAGACGAGTAAGTGGTTAAATGGCCTGGTACCCGGCAATAATCCCTCCATGGTCTGCCGATTAAGGGGTTAAATGCCACAGTACCCGACCAGCTTCCCCCCATGGTCTGGCGATTAAGGGGGTTAAATACCACGGGACACGACCAGCTTTCCTCCATGGTCTGGCGATTAAGGGGGTTAAATGCCACGGTACGCAACCAGCTTTCCTCCATGGTCTGGCGATTAAGGGGGTTAAATGCCACGGGACACGACCAGCTTTCCTCCATGGTCTGGCGATTAAGGGGGTTAAATTGTTAGCGCCAGTGATATAAGACGGTAATTCACCATTTAGATTGTCCGCTCCACCCAACATGTTGTTTCCTTAAGGTCCCACAACAAAAAGGACATCAACATGCTGAGCAGAGAGGACTTTTACATGATAAAGCAAATGCGCCAGCAGGGCGTGTACATTGTCGATATTGCGACTCAGATTGGTTGCTCTGAACGAACGGTCAGACGCTACCTCAAATACCCTGAACCGCCAGCCAGAAAAACCCGCCACAAAATGGTTAAGCTGAAACCGTTTATGGATTACATCGACATGCGCCTGGCAGAGAATGTCTGGAATAGCGAGGTTATCTTCGCGGAGATTAAGGCAATGGGCTATACGGGCGGACGTTCCATGCTGCGTTACTACATCCAGCCCAAACGAAAAATGCGTCCGTCAAAAAGAACAGTTCGCTTCGAAACTCAGCCTGGATACCAGCTCCAGCACGACTGGGGCGAAGTTGAGGTGGAGGTTGCCGGGCAACGGTGCAAAGTTAACTTTGCGGTTAATACGCTGGGGTTCTCCCGCCGCTTCCATGTCTTCGCCGCACCAAAACAGGATGCTGAGCATACCTACGAATCACTGGTTCGCGCCTTCCGCTACTTCGGTGGTTGTGTGAAAACGGTGCTGGTTGATAACCAGAAGGCTGCGGTGCTGAAGAATAACAACGGGAAAGTCGTGTTCAACTCCGGATTCCTGTTGCTGGCCGACCACTATAACTTCCTGCCACGGGCATGCCGTCCACGCAGGGCCAGAACAAAAGGTAAGGTTGAGCGGATGGTGAAATACCTCAAGGAGAACTTCTTCGTCCGGTACCGCAGGTTCGACAGCTTCACTCATGTCAATCAACAACTGGAGCAATGGATAGCCGATGTGGCTGACAAACGGGAACTTCGCCAGTTCAAAGAAACGCCGGAACAGCGCTTCTCGCTGGAGCAGGAACATCTGCAGCCGTTACCGGATACGGACTTCGATACCAGTTACTTCGACATCCGCCATGTGTCCTGGGACAGCTATATCGAGGTTGGTGGTAATCGTTACAGCGTTCCCGAAGCGCTGTGTGGTCAGCCGGTATCGATACGAATATCGCTGGATGACGAGTTGCGGATCTACAGTAATGAGAAACTGGTGGCCTCACATCGCCTCTGTTCGGCATCGTCTGGCTGGCAGACAGTGCCGGAGCATCATGCCCCGCTCTGGCAGCAGGTCAGTCAGGTGGAACATCGACCACTGAGTGCCTATGAGGAGCTGTTGTGATGCATGAGCTGGAAGTCCTGCTGAGTCGCCTGAAAATGGAGCATCTGAGTTATCACGTTGAAAGCCTGCTGGAACAGGCTGCTAAAAAAGAGCTGAACTACCGGGAGTTCCTGTGCATGGCGCTACAGCAGGAATGGAACGGCAGGCATCAGCGCGGTATGGAGTCCCGGCTGAAGCAGGCTCGTCTGCCGTGGGTCAAAACGCTGGAGCAGTTCGACTTTACCTTCCAGCCGGGCATCGATCGTAAGGTTGTCCGGGAACTGGCTGGTCTGGCGTTCGTGGAGCGCTGCGAAAACGTGATCCTGCTGGGACCTCCTGGTGTCGGAAAAACTCATCTGGCCATAGCTCTTGGCGTAAAAGCGGTGGATGCGGGACATCGGGTACTGTTTATGCCACTGGACAGACTGATCGCGACACTGATGAAAGCGAAACAGGAAAACCGGCTGGAGCGTCAGCTACAGCAACTGAGTTATGCCCGGGTGTTGATCCTGGATGAAATAGGTTATCTGCCGATGAACAGAGAGGAAGCCAGCCTGTTCTTCCGGCTACTGAACCGTCGATATGAAAAAGCGAGCATCATACTGACGTCAAACAAAGGGTTCGCAGACTGGGGAGAAATGTTCGGAGATCACGTGCTGGCAACAGCGATCCTGGACCGGCTGCTACATCACTCAACCACGCTGAATATCAAAGGAGAGAGTTACCGGTTAAAAGAGAAACGTAAAGCAGGAGTGCTGACCAAAAACACAACGCCAATCAGTGATGATGAAATGGTGGAAAGCGGACAGCATCAGTAACGAAAGTATCTTAGCGGGCATGAAAATGGCAAATAACGGTTAAAAATCGTGGCGTTGACAAAATTCCATGGGACACGCCCAGCTTTCCTCCATGGTCTGGCGATTAAGGGGGTTAAATGCCACGGTACGCAACCAGCTTCCCTCCATGGTCTGGCGATTAAGGGGGCTCAATGCCACGGTACCCTACCAACTTTCTACCATGGTCAGTCGATTCAAGTGGTTAAATTTCGTTATTGAATAAGCTTAAAATGGTTTCTTATTCCAACCAGAAAGTTAGATGGTTAAGTTATTATGGAGATAAGACCTGATCTTACTTGTTTTTTGGTTGTTTTAACAAACCATTCACCTTAATAATATCTACGCATCGCATAACAGTTGCATTCTCAAATCTAATTAACGTATAGTTTATACAACCATCATCTAGATATTAGATCCAATTATTTCAAGGACTTAAAAGAAAAAACGATAAATTCATCTATATAATGGTTATTTATTATAACCGTAAAAATGATGTTTGTATCTGCCATACAAAAACCACACCCCCCCTTGGTTGGTTCTTGTACCCAAAACATAATACCTGATCTGATTAACTTCACAGCAAAAGCCTGGTAGGGAGAATAATTCTGGAGTAAATTTCATCATATTCATTCACCTTCAAAAGAAGAATGACAAAGGCATCGAATTTCATGTATGACGGTTTGAGAGGACTTAATCCGAGCTAGATATTCTTAACCCGGGCTATTATTTCGGGGGAGGGCAGGCAATGACAGCTAACAACTATTTACTTCAAAGACGTACTGGATACCTCAGTCAAAACAAAATGAGGTAACCAGTAACTTAAAACGTCAGGCAGCTGATTTGCTCGCAACTTCCTGTTCGTACAGAATCTCAATTGCTTCGCCGTAAGAGCAATCAAGTCGGCTTTGGATTTCCCATAGTTTTCCACGATCGGTGCTGTCAGTCGTAAAGCAAAGCTCCATTTTTCTATCTACATAGAGGCGACATATCTCCTGGAAATTTTCGAATCGTACGAGCATCTCGGAAAATGCACGCTTTACCGTTCGAATATTTTTCATACGCTCATATTCCGCATCAGTTGTGGAGAAGTAGTTGTTCACCTTCATGGCTTCAATACTTTCCTTTTCCTGCTTCATGATGATCTTCCACGGCGAGTTAGCCGTTAGTGCGCGACCAACCGATGAGGTGAAGTAATCTTCAAAGGATTGAGTAATACAAATACCGGCACAGTTCGTTTTCCTGAATCGGCGCCAAGCGGCCTCAAGGAAAGAGGAGAAAAATTGATTTGAATGATTACTGGAACCTGAAGCATTGTCCGGACGGATATACTCCCATGCCTCATCAAGTATGAACAACCGGCGGCGTCCGTCTTTCTTGATAAACATTGCATGCTGAGCGGCCTGAATAATCGACATCAGAACGACAGTCTGAAGGTGTGGGGTCCCCTTCAATTCTTCAAGTTCCAGAACAATAAACCGGCTATCAAAATTTATTGGCGGGAGATTTTCTGTAAAGCGATTCCCATAAATCCCTCCTTCACACCATTGCCCCAACTGGTCACCGATATCTTTAATACGCTTATCTTCATGGTTAGAACAGCGTCGCGCAAATCCAGTAATAGAGCCTGTACGTCCAACTTTGCGTGATTCGTTATATTCTTCACTAATCAGTTGCAGCATGACCGATTGTTGAAAATCGTCAATATTTCCTTTTTCAGATGCCATTATTTTTAACTGGTTTAGAACCATAATGGTCTGGGCTACTTTATCCTTATCATCATCATGATTATTTGAATCGTCATTAAAGACAGGTGCTTCATCAAAAACACGCTCTCCAACAGTCACATCAGTCAAAAATGCGAATGGATTTAGCGTAAAATCAGGCTTTTTCCCAAAGTCTATAAACTGACTATTAGTATATTGTTCCGAAATACCTTGGTATGAGCGTCCGACATCAACTACGAAAATCTGGGCTCCATCAGGGTCAAATGCATCATAAGAATTGTTTTTGAATCCCTCAAAAGTATCTCGATAATGGATCAGATTATTAGAACGCGGACCTGCGCCTAGATAATTATTAATGATGTATGCGACCCAGAATGATTTACCAGCACCAGACGTTGCACCAACGACCATGTTATAGCTGGCAGAAGTCTTGAAGATATCCAGCCCCAACAGCTGTCCTTCTCGTGAGACAAGGTTAAGTACGGGTCTGTCCGTATTACCTTTCCAAGGACCAAATATGGGGGTCATGTGCGCAGCACCAGTATTACTCACGACCTCAAAACGATCCAGTTCTAGTATTGTCTTTGGGTCATTACACATCGGCAGGCTTGAAACAAATGAGGGAAATACTATGTACGAGTCATCAGCAACATTAACACGACTTTCCAGATAAAATGATTTTAACTGGTCTGCGGCAGACTGAACATCAACTGCTGAATTCCCCATTACAGTAAATGTCAGATAACTGTGTAGGAGGCGAGCCCCATCTTCCAGTTCGCGTGTTATCGTCATGTAATCATTATCCATATCCTTTAATCTTGGACAAAACGTCAAAACTGTTGGAATACTGGCTTGTTTGTTAGTAATTGCCTTATATCTGACGTTTTCTCTTGATAATTTTAAAGGATCGGCGAAATGGACAGTCTGGGTTATCATGAAAGGGCTAAAGATCGTTTTACGTCCATTCAACCAATTAACTACAAGTTCATACATGCAGCCAAAGTTTACAAATTCTGGAAACTTCACTACTGATAATTGTTTGAAATAACGATGCTCAGAAATATCATTGCTCTGCGTTGTAGATGAGAAATGATTCTCTGTCACTGTATATTTTCGACCCGGTACATTGATCTGCTCGTTTAGGCGTCTCATGGTGCTAGCTTCAACATGACCTTCAGACCAACGCGATGTTTTTCCCGGATGCAATAACTTATCCATGCAATAAAGCCAATTTTCAGCACCAACTTTGTGTGGGAAAAGGCCTACTGTATTCAACTTACTGATTAAGTCAGAGTAAAGCGCATCAATGCGAGTCTTTTCTATTTCAGAAGGAAGTGCTGACTTCAATGGAATTGAAAAGGAAATCCAGACCTGAAAATCTCGAAGCATCAATTTATCGTGGTCCGGCTTCAAAGGTTCATTCAGGCTTCGGTCATAATAATCCAGTTGATATGCAGTGAGTAAATCCCCCTTAAGCTTATCATGACCTTCCATTCGACCACCACGAACGGCAGACCAGGCACTTAAGTGCAAGATCAAGTCTGGCAGCGCAGTTAATGAGGTCTGACAGATGGTGTCAGTTGGGAAGTCCATTTTAAATAATTCAGTTAACACATCCTGCTGATTATCAAAGACACCGGGCGACGGACTACAGATAAACATAAAACCGAGTCGGTTTCCGTCAAGTAGAAAATAATGTGTACCCGGAATCTGATCATACACGGGAATAAATCCACCTAACTGATGACGGCTTAATTCTTTATTATAGACGTTAGCTGATCTCATTCGTGACCTCAGAGTTGTCTCACAATACCGTTTGACGAAACTGCTTTCGTTGCTCGCTGTTGCTGTTGCATATTTTCACGAGCCGCATCCTGGACTTCCAAAGGAACAATTCGTGCCGGATTTGATGTTGAATTTTTGCCCGCAATCCAAGTTTGCGGTTTGACATTCACATAAACAAAGCCAGGCAGATTTAGCGCGTCATTATCATCCGTATATGGTGCAAAGGTGATTCTCATGACGCGGCCTTGCTGAAGCACAGCAAGAGGCTCTGGTGCAACGACTGCCTGTTTGTAGCCTTGTGTACGGTATTGCTGTACCTGCCCAGAGCTGAGCGTAGGGTTTACTGGCTGTCCATTGTTAATGGAATAAAGGTCTTTACTTGCATTGATATCAGAATTTGGTGCTACATAGCGCGGTGCAGGCGCGGGAGTAACAACCTGAGTTGTTTTTTTCACGACTTCAGCAGACGGATGCAAAAAGGGGTTAACGGATGACCCATTTGAGTTGTAACTCGTTGTCATCCGTACATTAGAATTAACAGGATTCCCGCTGATTGGCCGTGGTCCAATTGTTGAAGTTGGCGCCCCCATTTTTAATGTCTGATCATACATCACCGGGAGCTGTCCAACCGGTTTTACTTCCGTCGTTGTGTATGTCACTGGCTTATTAACAAGTACAGACGACTTGGGGTACTGCACTGCGCCAGGCGGCGTTAGTTGGGCAGGGTACTGGCTGTCATTGACAGCCGATTTCCCCTTTCCCGAATTAGCCTCTTCCTCCCCAAGGCCGGAGAGATCATCACGATTGTTCGTCAGTTCCATAACTTCACGCGGGCCTTTACAAATAACTCCTTTTTCAATTCCCGGGCATTCAGATTCTGCGCTGCCAATAGTACAACCCGCCAGGTATGAAGATGAACCAACAACCAGAGCGCTGAAAATAACTTTTTTAATGTTCATTTCATTACCTTAATTAGTATCAAATGGGTTTTTGAGTAAGGGTTCGACACTTTGTTTTAACCAGTAATCAAAATCTTTCGGTATGCCATTACCAGCGAGTCCATCCTGTCTTACAACTGAGGGGACTCCCTGTAATTTATAAATGCCAGCCAGCATTAATGACGCGACTAACGGTTCAGCCGGACATGCTTCTGCCTCTTCTTTCGTCAGGAGTCGTTTTTCTATATCGGCCTTATTACCCATAAGCCAACGTAAGATATCAAGATCATTCACTTTGCCTTTTTCTTTACTGCACCATAATTGACGCAATTCCTGCTTTGGCTCGCCGGGGGAGGGGATTAAAACTATATCGACCCGATACTTTTCGCGTTCATCATAGAATTTCTTTATTAAATCCTGACAACCGTCACAATCAAGCGTAATAAATATTGCCGCTTGACGTTTGAGTTTTGGGTTTCCTAAAGGTATCGATGCCACAGTTTCAAGAGGGAAAGGGGCGTCGTCTAAATTAATAAAGAACGACTTTCGTATATCCTCTACTGATAACACTGACTTTCTCTGAAGAATGTCCATGACGCTCCCCCCCGTGATTGTATACCGTCCGTCAGTGGTCACCGCCATCAACTGAGAACGTTCATCCTGGAACAAATAAAGACCGCCAGTAGGGATGTAAATAGCATCTTTAGGCTTATAGCTTTTCATTTTCGCCAATACACCGTCTAAAGGTTTCGTTGATACTCCACCTTCTTTTGCCTTTTCCATTAACGCAGCGGCATCACGATTGTTTAATACATTTTCAACAGCCAGAGTAAGCGGCGGGCACGCTGAGGTAATGGAAATCAGCAGAGACAAAAGTAACTTTTTCAATTATCGAATCTCACTTTCTTTAGGTTCGCCTGGAAGAGATTGTACCTCACCAAAACTTCCACCAAGGTCGATATAAGAGACTATTTCAACATTCTCTGGAATAGTTACTGCCAAGGATGCATCAATAACCAAGTAGCCACGTTCACGGTAAACCTTCATTAATGCCTTAAAATAATTTTCAAAGTTAGTTTTGGATTGCTGCGAATCCAACACCGGATTTTGCTTATTAAATACTTTTCTTAAAGTTTGCATATCCAGCACGGCAATCTGGTAGGCCGGTTGCGACATTGCTTTGAAGTTGTCATATACAAAACGTCCACCCTTGTATCCATAGATCACGATAAGAACTGCCAGGCCTGCGACCATCAGATACTTAAGAGTTTTCTCGATATCGATCTCTAAAGTTACTTTTTTGGTAGTACGTATACCCCCAACCGGTTTAGCCGCGTCGATATTTAAGCTATCAGCAGACTCACTCTTTTTTGGTGATTCATTGTCGTTGTTATTTTCCATAATTATTCTCAGCGGCTTGTCAGGTTTGTAGGTATTGTCGCCCCTTTTTGAACGACAAAAGTAATTGGGCGCCCTGGGCTAATTTCTACAATTGGCCACTGCTGCTCAGCTATTGACGTATAGTAGTCCACAAGACGGTTTAGACCCCCCTGAGCTGCACCGGCTCCGGCCAGCGCTCCTAATGCACCTATGTTTGGCGATTGGTATTGTGCCGTAGAGTTTGGATCTATATTAAGCGAAGACACCTTTGATGGACTCAGACTACCCGCCAATGCTGACAGCCCTCCTGCAAACGCAGAACCTGCAATCGCATTTCCATTTCTGCTTATCAGATTCCCACGAATGCCATTTTTCCCGTCATTTTCACTAACCGCATAAGCTTCCACTATTACGTCGAATGCTTTTCCTTTCGAGTTGACACACGATATGGAGGTTGCCCTAATGTACGCACGCTGAGATGCCAGATCCCCCACAGCAGAACCCAATAAATTACAATCACGCAAATCCATCGTGTAATTGTTAGGCATGATGATGTCTTTTTTAATGCGCATGGTAACCGGCATCGGTTCTGCTTTAGAGGACAAACTCGTTGGAGCTTCCAGCCCGGTAATTAGCACCCCAGTAATAATTGACGTCGCTGGAAGAAACATTTCATCCTTACGGGCCGCATGACGAGCTTTACTATCAACAGGTGCAGTCCCATCGCCGCGAATAGTTCGCGTTGGGGCCTTTTCACTTCCCGCAACAACCTCGCGCCCCTCTCTGATCCGGTTCTCTGATATCGGCATCACCTGAATGACACCATCAGTGCCGTTTGTCTTAATTGAACTCTGTGTTATTGTCCGCATTGGACTGTTTCGGGTCGGAGATATAGGTGCGTATCCAGAACTAACCCCGTTCACCGCTGCATTTGGATTAAGCTGGTATGGCTTTGCTGGGGCTTGTTCATTGACGTTTTTGCGTGGTCCGCCTGCATCGAGATTGCGATTACCATTTCTTGAGGTCTGCATTTCAGTCAACTGCGTAGTGAGTTGCTGAACTTGCGAAGCAAGACTGGCTATCTGTGCTTTGTTTTCTTGCTGAGCCTTTTCAGCTTTGTCACGGTCAGCCTTGGCAGCGTTCTGGTCAATACGGTTCTGCCTTACCATTTCGTTATAAGTCTTCTGGCTTTCCTCATTACTCAGCTTGTTCATTTGTGAATCATCAATAAGGAATCCAGTTTGCATATCTTTTTTCTGGGTTTTCTTCTCTTTTTTAACTGGTGTGGTAAAGATTGATTGACTGATGACAACAATCAATACCATCAATGCAGCACCAATTACTGAGATTCTGACAGTTTTATTTTCCCAGGCCTTTTTAATGTCCATTATTAACTCCATTCTTTGGTTGCTGGAATCGCTTAACTTTCAAATTCCGCTCGTATTCTGTCATCTGAGGCACGATATAAGGTTCACCAGCCCTAGGCCATTTATCTCCAACCGTCAAACTTGATTTATCAGACTCATCATGAACAAATTTCGAACCATTATTTTGCGTGCCCAATTCTTTTATTACATTAACTTCATGCCGACCGACAGACTCGGTTGAACTTCCAACAAATTTATCCGCAAGCGTTGGGTCGCTTATAACAATCGTGCTTTTCCCAAAGGCATCATCAACGATCTCACCCTGTCGGTGGACATCAGGAAATATATTCACGGTGCCTTTCGGGATATACTTAGTTTGGTAGTAATAACTGGTACCCAAAAAGACAACTAAACCAAACGAGATCACTGTAAGAAAAGTAGCTTTTCTCATATTATCTTTTAATCAGGCTTGGGCGCGTAGTAACACGAGTCTGACGCTCTTTAAATAATTTATCCCGCACAATATAAAGTTCGGTCTCTTCCCCGGGCTGAAGGAATGCTTTATCGAATAGAGCGCTTGCAACCACGCCTTCAGTTATACATTGCTGATCAGCCACTACCTGTCCGTAAGGCTTATCATTCTTAACAAGAACGACATCTATCAATTCCCGAGATCCCACCAGTCTTTGACCTAACTTGGCGTACATATTGAAATTACATGGGGACTGCTCTGAGCTTGGTATGCGTGACAAGCGGTCTTCTTGTAAACTGAAACCAGAAGGAACCTCACCCAGTGCAACCGGAGTCAACAAATCAATGATCCGCTGTTTATGGTCATCCTGCCGAGGGTCTGAAGGAGTCAACTCTTCTGATTGTGAGCGTGCCAGCATCTCATCATAATTTTGTTTATCAAGAGAAGTTTCTCGTTTTGCCTGCATTGTCGGGCTCAAAGAAGTTGTTACTGAAATCATGGCCCCTGGTACATCCAGTGGAACCAGTGTCAGGTTATAAGTAGATTCAGGAACTGAATCTTCTGAAAGCATAATTCCTATAGGCTTATCTGTATTTGTTGAAATAAAAACATCCCCGCCATTAACGAAAATACTGGCTTCATCAGCTGGCGTTGAAGTACTTACAGATGCATTTTTAAATGAAGTCGAAATTCTGTTTTGCAGCCCCCGAGAAACCGGGAGTACAATATTGCCACCAGGCGGAACGTTTACTCGTTGTACTTCTTTATAGCGATTACGTGCTTCAACATAAAGTTCATCTGCCTTTGAAGGGGACCCGGTACTTTGTGCATTTTGTTGAGGTTCTTTCCCTGCTGGTCTTCCGTAACTATCAAAATTTCCTGATTTAACCTGTTGCTGGTAACCAGCTAGAGTAGGGTTATTTGACAACGCCCCGGTTATTTCATTGACTGCGGGAGAAGCACTGCTTGCAGGTGAAAGACTTGGCAGAGCAGTTGTCGGTTTTGTTGCTTGTACGGTCTCAGTCGTAGTGCCAGTGTCTTTAATTATCGCATTTTTCACACCGTTCTGAAATTCATCGGCCCCGACAGGCATAACTACCGGATTATTTACTGTCGCCGGTAACTGATAGTCTTCAGCAAATACCACATTCGAAGTTGCCAGCAAAATCACTGCTGTAATCGCGGTGCAGTGAAAAACCTTTTTTGAAGTCATAATTAGTTACCTATTGACGGCGGCGGATTATCGAGTGTTGCCAGTTGTTCTTTGCCGTTGATTGTAATTTTCTTAATATTTGGTGTACCTGAATACTGGTTCACATAGGCTATGCGCGGTCGTCCATTTTTCATTCCCAGGACCCATTCAAACGTCCATTTGGATGATTCAGTTTTGTCCGGAACATTAATCAAACGAGTTGACTTTGTTCCCCAGACATAGACCATGTCATTTTTGGTGTCGTAATACATATCGATCGGCTTAAATGACTGCTCTACACCACGAGCCTGCATTATATTGGTTTGCTGTTGTAGTGATTCCCGGGTCTTTGCCTGTAAATCCGGAGAAAGCGCATCCAATATAGTTGTTGTAACAAAACCGATGTTTGTTGGGTTTATGTTTCCAATCAAAGTACTAAAGAATAAGGCCCACTGCGTTTTATATGATTCTGAGGCTTTATTTCCAACAACTTTGACTTCTTCCGTCATATTTGGCGGTAGCACTATAGTCACAGGATCAGTGAGAAATTGATTTTTTACAACCAGAACCCCAATAATGATCATTGCAACTGTATTCACACGTAGGAGTTTTTCGTCGCGTTTAATCAATGCACTATATGTAATTCCAATTTCAGAACCTTCAATTTCTTTACTAAAGCGTGCTTTTGAATCCAGAAAACTTCCTTTTACTTCTTCACCTCCTTTTTGCGAAGTCTCATCCTTGTTATCAAAATCGCCATTACTGGAATTTTTAATGAATGGAATTTTTAACCTGCTGAGAAGTTTCATTCTTAGCTCCATCAAGAATAGAGGTTTCTGATAAATGGATCGGTAAAGTAACGACTACTAAACACCGATTTTCCAGGAAAAAAGCCGTACCACCACAGTTTGTGTTTTAGTTTTCCTCTAATCCCTTCCTCTGCTGCTTTCTTATATGCAAACCAGAACACCACCGCCACAACTACCGAAGTTATAAAGAAATCAAAAATATTACCGCTCGCGATAGTCACGAATGTTATACCCAATTGCTTTGCATCCCAGAATAGAATTAGTAACGGCATATTTATTCTGTATGGAAAGCGATATGTATGTGGCGGTATCTCGTACTGGCTTGTCATAAAAACTCCAGAGAGGGGGAATATCCCCATAAGCGCTAACTTAAGGGTTGTGGTATTACGCCTGATATGATTTAACGTGC
>OKOM01000189.1_pt1 | contig 17304 bp, 15 predicted proteins | sample 1611261 | NCBI WGS metagenome assembly OKOM01 (sample SAMN04436724, study PRJEB24849) | human gut metagenome | biome: human gut; feature: NICU; material: stool | host: Homo sapiens | place: USA: Saint Louis, MO | collected 2010-10-23
GAGCACCTCAAAAACACCATCATACACTAAATCAGTAAGTTGGCAGCATCACCTGGATGGTCAAATAATTTCCTCAATGCCGCCTTTACCTCGGCATTAATGTTTGGTTATTTCATCGGCTCACTTACTGGTGGGTTTATTGGTGACTACTTTGGGCGGCGCAGGGCGTTTCGCATAAATCTTCTCATCGTCGGTATTGCTGCAACAGGGGCCGCTTTTGTCCCTGATATGTACTGGCTCATCTTCTTTCGCTTCCTGATGGGAACAGGAATGGGGGCGCTGATTATGGTTGGCTATGCCTCATTTACGGAGTTTATCCCCGCGACGGTGCGTGGAAAATGGTCCGCGCGGCTCTCATTTGTTGGTAACTGGTCGCCCATGCTGTCTGCGGCGATAGGCGTGGTGGTTATCGCTTTTTTTAGTTGGCGGATAATGTTTCTGTTGGGTGGTATTGGCATACTGTTAGCCTGGCTTCTCTCAGGTAAATACTTTATTGAGTCGCCACGATGGCTGGCAGGGAAAGGGCAAATCGCCGGTGCAGAAAGCCAACTTCGTGAAGTAGAGCAGCAAATTGAAAGAGAGAAGAGTATTCGTTTACCCCAGCTTACTTTGAACCAGATCAACAGCAAGGTTGAGGTAATCAAGGGTACCTTCTGGCTCCTGTTTAAAGGGGAAATGTTACGACGTACATTAGTCGCAATTACTGTTTTAATTGCAATGAACATTTCGCTTTATACCATCACCGTATGGATACCGACCATATTTGTTAACTCCGGCATTGATGTCGACAAATCAATATTAATGACCGCTGTTATTATGATTGGCGCTCCGGTAGGAATATTTATTGCGGCATTAATTATTGATCATTTTCCTCGTCGATTATTTGGCTCCGCCTTACTTATTATTATTGCCGTGTTAGGTTATATCTATTCACTTCAGACTACAGAGTGGGCGATTTTAATCTATGGCCTGGTGATGATCTTCTTTTTATACATGTATGTTTGCTTCGCGTCGGCGGTTTATATCCCGGAACTTTGGCCAACGCATTTACGCCTGCGTGGTTCGGGTTTCGTTAATGCCGTCGGACGGATCGTCGCAGTCTTCACGCCCTATGGCGTTGCGGCATTATTAACACATTATGGGTCGATCACGGTGTTTATGGTGCTTGGTGTCATGTTAGTGCTCTGTGCGCTGGTTCTCTCCATTTTTGGCATCGAAACGCGGAAGGTGTCGCTGGAAGAGATTTCTGAGGTGAACTAAATCTTTCGTTGATGGCGTCCATTACCAGATGTACTACTGACGTGTTTTATCTGGCCTACAATGCCAGTACAGAATTGTAGGCCAGCGTAAAATTACCCCTGCGTCTCTTCCCAGTCTGCCAGCGTATATAGCGTTGCCCCAGCTGCTGACATCTCCATAAACGCGTGCGCACTGTCCTGGGGCTGGATATTCACGCCACGACAACCATCGGTAATCACGTTTACCTTATAACCTAACTGTAACGCGTCCAGCACGGTAAACTTCACGCAATAGTCAGTCGCCAGGCCCATAACGATCAATTCATCGATTTCATGATCGCGTAACCAGTCATCGAGAGAGGTTTTCTGCCGACGGCCGTTATCAAAAAAGGCACTGTAACTGTCAACTAAAGGATTTTCGCCTTTATGGAACACCGCTGCGATCGCTTTTTGGTTCAGTAACGGATGTAATTGTGCGCCTTCACTGTTCTGCACACAGTGATCTGGCCAGAAGGTTTGTGGCAAACCGTCGAGTTGGCCTGGCGTATAAGGCTCTACACCGTGCTGACTGGCAAAACTGCCGTGATTCGCCGGGTGCCAGTCCTGACTGGCGATAACCGCTTCACCGCGCGACTGGCACCAGTCAATCAGGCGGTTAGCGACATCCACCGTACTGTCACCTTCCGGCACGGCGAGCGCGCCACCAGCACAGAAATCATTTTGTAAATCGACCAGTAACAGGGCGCGAGGGGGCATTGCAGTCTCCTTAATCATCCGGCGTCAGTTCGCCGCGCAGGTTTTGGCTCATGGCCTTGCGAATGGTTTCAGTATCCAGTTCCTGGCTCAGCAGGTAATGCAGTTTGGTTAGCGTGGCTTCTACAGTCATATCTGCACCGCCAATAACGCCGGCATGGGCGAGGGCGTTACCGGTGGCATAACCACCCATGTTCACTTTACCGGACATACATTGTGTCAGGTTGACCACCACAATACCGCGATCGCTCGCTTCCTGTAATTCCTGCAGGAAGGCTTTGTTTTGTGGTGCATTACCCACGCCATAGGAGCGCAGAATCAATGCTTTCACCGGTTGGCGCAGAAAATTGCGCACGACATCAGCAGAAATCCCTGGATAAATCGTCACTACGCCAATTGGTTGTGGGGTGATTGGATGAACGATCAATTCCCCTTCACCGTGCGGGGCGGGTGGCGTATTCAAACGACGAATATGGATACCTGCTTCCAGTAACGGAGGAAGGTTTGGAGAGGCAAACGCATCAAAACCATCGGCATGGGCTTTGGTAGTGCGGTTGCCGCGATACAGTCGATTATTAAAAAAGAGTGTTACTTCGTTGATCGGATAATTCGCCGCAACGTACAACGCATTCAGCAGATTAATTTGTCCGTCAGAGCGTAACTCAGCCAGCGGGATTTGTGACCCTGTCACAATGACCGGTTTGCCGAGATTCTCGAGCATGAACGACAGCGCAGAGGCGGTATATGCCATCGTATCGGTGCCGTGCAGAATGACAAAACCATCATAGTCGTCATAGTGCGCTTTAATATCTTCAGCAATATGCTGCCAGTCTTCTGGCGTCATATCAGAAGAATCCATCAACGGTGTATATTCATGAATGGTGAAATCTGGCATCTCCGGGCGATGGAATTCCGGCATCAGCGCCAGTTGGCGTTGTAGATGACCTGACACCGGTATATAACCCTGCTCGGAACGCTGCATCCCGATGGTCCCGCCCGTGTAGGCGACGTAAATTGATTTCTTTTGCATGATATTGATATGAATGATATCGAAAGAGCAAAAGTATATACGTGAGGCAGGGGGAGCGCACCTGATACTATGCGGATAAGGAAATATGGGGCGAGACAGCGGGAAGAGGATTCGTCGAGGTAAAAAAATGTGGCCGACGATCTGTCGGCCACTCAGTACAAGACTTAACGCACGTTGGCGCAGGTCAGGCAAAACGCATAACGGTTTTGTGGGTCGTTAAACGCGGCCAGCTTGTCACTTTCACTTTTAACGGTAGAGGCTACCGAGGCAAGCGGTGCAGGTAACATGGCCTGGAACGCATCTGGCAACATTGCCCGGACAGAACCAGACATGTTGTCCATCACTTTGTCGAAGAAGGTCGGTTCATCAACGTAGTATTCCAGATGCCACTGTTTCACTTTTGCCAGCTCTGCTGCTTTGGCGACTGCATCATCGAAATCCCCGAGACTATCGACCAGCCCGTTAGCTTTTGCATCCTGACCGGTCCAGACGTGGCCCTGGGCGATTTTATCAATCTGCTCCGGCGTCGAATGACGCGCATCAGCAACCAGTGTGATAAAGCGTTTATAGCCATTCTCAATGCTTAACTGCATCATCTGCTGCGCTTCCGGCGGCAGTGCCTTGGTGATAGAAACATCCGCCAGCGGTGAAGTTGAGACACCATCAGTATGAACACCAATCGAATCCAGACTATTTTCTACGGTGGTGATCACGCCGAAGATACCGATAGAACCGGTCAGGGTGCTGGGGTTAGCCACAATGTAATTAGCTGGCGTGGAAATCCAGTAACCACCAGATGCCGCCATGCCGCCCATCGATACAACCACAGGCTTACCCGCTGCCCGGGCTGCTGCCAGTTCAGCGCGAATCACTTCAGACGCGGTAACACTGCCGCCTGGGCTATTAACACGCAGGACAATCGCTTTCACTTTCGGGTCAAGGCGAGCGTCGCGGATTTGTGCCGCAGTGGTATCACCGCCAACATTCCCCTGAGTTTCCTCGCCATCCATAATTGCGCCATTAGCGAAGACGACACCGATGCTGTCACCGGTATCTGCCGGCGTTTTCAATGCGTAATCGTAATAACTGATGGCGCGATAATTTTTATCAGTCTTACTCCAGCCGAACTCTTTGGTCAGTGCTTTTTCGATTTCCGCACTCGATGCCAGTGCATCGACCAGCTTGTTTTCCAGTGCATATTTCGCGGTATCGCCACCGGTTTTGGTTAAACCCTCAAGCAACCCTTGCGCGCCAGGGAATACCTGCTGAGCAGGGATCTGCCGGTTAGCGGCAACAGTATTCAGATAGTTTTGCCACAGCTCACCAATCCAGCGGCTGTCAGCTTCGCGGGCTGCCGGTGACATGTCATCACGAATAAACGGTTCAACGGCAGATTTATACGTACCCACGCGGAACACATGGGTGGAAACTTTCAGCTTATCCAGCAACGATTTGTAGTACAGACCGTTGGTAGCAAAACCGTGCAAATCCACCACGCCTTGCGGTGACAGCCAAATTTTATTGGCGAAACTGGCGAGATAATATTGCCCCTGGCTGTAGTTCTCGCCAACGGCATAAACCGGTTTCCCGCTGTCACGAAACTCTTTCAGGGCTTTGCCGATGTACTGCATAGACGGCTGGTCGCCGCCTGCGAAGTTTTTCAGATCCATCACGATACCGGTGATATTGCGGTCGTCCTTCGCCTGGCGAATGGTGTTGACGATATCAAACAGTGAGTTTTCCTGCAGACGATCGGAACTGGCACCAAGCAGCTGGCGGCTTAATTTACTAAACCGCTGAGAACTGTCGGGTTTATCGACGATCACACCAGAAATGTCCAGCAGCAGTGCGCCACGACTGGCCGTTTCTTTCGAATCACCACCACTGACCTGCATCCAGATCCCCACACCAACCAGTACGAGGAAAATAAAGAACAGGTTAAGTACCATTTCACGGACGAAATTCAGCAGACGCCACGTCCATTTAAAAAATCCGGCAATAAATCGCCAAAGGGTTCGCATGTATTCTCCCAACTTAAGGTCACACCTGTCACAGGCGCAATAGATGTGGTTATCGTAATGACCCAACCGGCACTTGTCAGCAGGAATTGCGGACTGTGCTGTAACAAAATCCACTCTCGTGTTAATTTTGTGAATAAATATCACGACAGGAGTTAATCAAATGGATGCACTCGAACTATTGATCAATCGCCGTAGCGCCTCCCGCCTGGCTGAACCCGCACCAACGGGTGAACAACTGCAAAACATCCTGCGTGCGGGTATGCGCGCGCCGGACCATAAGTCCATGCAACCGTGGCATTTTTTTGTGATTGAAGGGGAAGGGCGCGAGCGTTTCAGCGCCGTACTGGAACAGGGGGCGATTGCTGCCGGTAGTGATGACAAAGCTATCGACAAAGCCCGTAATGCGCCGTTCCGCGCACCGCTCATCATCACGGTGGTGGCGAAATGCGAAGAAAATCATAAAGTCCCGCGATGGGAACAGGAAATGTCTGCCGGATGCGCGGTCATGGCGATGCAAATGGCAGCCGTTGCCCAGGGATTTGGCGGCATCTGGCGCAGTGGCGCATTAACTGAAAGTCCGGTAGTGCGTGAAGCATTCGGTTGCCGTGAGCAGGATAAAATTGTCGGTTTTCTCTACCTCGGCACGCCGCAGTTGAAAGCATCTACGTCGATTAACGTCCCGGACCCGACGCCGTTTGTAACTTATTTCTGATAATTGTCGCGAAACTGTCTGGATTGTGAGCAAAGGCGCAGGAATTCAGACACTCTCACTTATCACTTCACGGAATGAGGGTTACCATACCCGGATTGCATTGACAGGAGATGTCCATGAGCGAGAACTCGATTCGTTTGACCCAATACAGCCACGGAGCTGGTTGCGGCTGTAAAATTTCCCCAAAAGTGTTGGAAACCATCCTGCACAGTGAGCAGGCGAAGTTTGTTGATCCGAATTTGCTTGTGGGTAATGAAACCCGCGACGATGCGGCGGTGTACGATCTGGGCAATGGCACCAGCGTTATCAGTACCACCGACTTCTTTATGCCGATCGTTGATAATCCTTTCGATTTTGGCCGCATTGCGGCGACTAACGCCATCAGCGATATCTTCGCGATGGGGGGCAAACCGATTATGGCGATTGCGATCCTCGGCTGGCCGATTAACAAACTTTCCCCGGAAATTGCCCGCGAAGTAACCGAAGGTGGACGCTATGCATGCCGTCAGGCGGGTATTGCGCTGGCTGGCGGTCACTCCATCGATGCGCCGGAGCCGATTTTTGGTCTGGCGGTAACGGGGATCGTACCGACCGAGCGGGTGAAGAAAAACAGTACCGCACAAGCCGGATGCAAACTGTTCCTGACGAAACCGCTGGGGATCGGCGTTCTTACTACGGCTGAGAAAAAATCACTGTTGAAACCAGAACATCAGGGACTGGCGACGGAAGTGATGTGCCGGATGAACATCGCAGGCGCGTCCTTTGCCAACATCGAAGGCGTAAAAGCGATGACCGACGTTACGGGCTTTGGTCTGCTGGGCCACTTGAGCGAAATGTGTCAGGGGGCTGGTGTGCAGGCACGCGTCGACTATGAAGCGATCCCGAAACTCCCCGGTGTTGAAGAGTACATTAAGTTGGGCGCAGTACCTGGCGGCACTGAACGTAACTTTGCCAGCTACGGTCATCTGATGGGTGAAATGCCGCGTGAAGTGCGCGATCTGCTGTGCGATCCGCAAACTTCTGGCGGTTTGCTGCTGGCGGTCATGCCGGAAGCAGAAAATGAGGTTAAAACTACAGCCGCCGAGTTTGGCATTGAACTGACGGCGATTGGCGAACTGGTGCCAGCGCGCGGCGGTCGTGCCATGGTTGAGATCCGTTAATTCAATGCGGTTGTTTATTGCCGAAAAACCGAGTCTGGCGCGCGCCATTGCTGATGTCCTGCCCAAACCGCACCGGAAAGGCGATGGCTTTATCGAGTGCGGTAATGGTCAGGTGGTGACCTGGTGTATCGGTCACCTGCTTGAGCAGGCGCAGCCAGACGCCTACGACAGCCGCTATGCGCGCTGGAATCTTGCGGATTTGCCGATTGTCCCGGAAAAGTGGCAATTACAGCCACGACCCTCCGTGACCAAACAACTTAACGTCATCAAACGCTTCCTGCATGAAGCCAGCGAAATCGTTCACGCCGGGGACCCGGATCGTGAAGGGCAATTGCTGGTGGATGAAGTGCTGGACTATCTGCAACTGGCACCGGAAAAGCGCCAGCAGGTGCAGCGTTGCTTGATAAACGACCTGAACCCGCAGGCGGTTGAGCGGGCGATCGACCGTCTTCGTTCCAACAGTGAGTTTGTACCGCTGTGCGTTTCTGCGCTGGCGCGAGCGCGTGCCGACTGGCTGTACGGCATCAATATGACCCGTGCTTACACCATTCTCGGTCGCAATGCCGGTTATCAGGGCGTGCTTTCCGTCGGACGCGTGCAGACGCCCGTGCTTGGGCTGGTGGTGCGCCGCGATGAAGAGATTGAAAACTTCGTGGCGAAAGACTTCTTTGAAGTCAAAGCGCATATCGTGACACCTGCAGATGAGCGGTTTACCGCTATCTGGCAACCGAGCGAAGCGTGTGAACCGTACCAGGATGAAGAAGGGCGCTTGTTACATCGTCCACTGGCGGAGCATGTGGTTAACCGCATTAGTGGTCAACCGGCTATTGTCACCAGCTATAACGATAAACGGGAATCAGAATCCGCGCCGCTGCCGTTTTCGCTTTCGACGTTGCAGATTGAAGCGGCAAAACGCTTCGGTCTGAGCGCGCAGAACGTGCTTGATATCTGCCAGAAGCTGTACGAAACGCACAAGCTAATCACTTATCCGCGTTCCGATTGTCGCTATTTGCCAGAAGAACATTTTGCCGGACGCCACGCGGTGATGAATGCCATCAGCGTTCATGCACCGGATCTGTTGCCGCAGCCAGTGGTAGATCCAGATATACGCAACCGCTGTTGGGATGACAAAAAGGTCGATGCGCACCACGCCATCATCCCGACCGCACGGAGTTCTGCGATCAACCTGACGGAGAACGAAGCGAAGGTCTATAACCTGATTGCCCGTCAATACCTGATGCAGTTCTGCCCGGATGCGGTGTTCCGCAAGTGTGTTATCGAACTGGACATTGCCAAAGGCAAATTTGTCGCTAAAGCCCGTTTTCTTGCTGAAGCAGGCTGGCGCACGCTGTTAGGCAGCAAAGAGCGCGATGAAGAAAACGACGGCACGCCATTGCCTGTGGTGGCGAAAGGCGATGAGTTGCTGTGTGAAAAAGGTGAAGTGGTAGAGCGGCAAACCCAGCCGCCGCGCCATTTTACCGATGCAACACTGCTTTCGGCGATGACCGGGATCGCGCGCTTTGTGCAGGACAAAGATCTGAAAAAGATCCTTCGTGCGACCGATGGTCTGGGGACAGAAGCAACCCGTGCCGGGATTATTGAACTGCTGTTCAAGCGTGGTTTTCTGACCAAAAAAGGGCGCTATATCCACTCCACCGACGCCGGAAAAGCGTTATTCCATTCGCTGCCAGAAATGGCGACGCGACCGGACATGACCGCGCACTGGGAATCGGTGCTGACGCAAATCAGCGAAAAGCAGTGTCGCTATCAGGACTTTATGCAGCCGCTGGTGGGGACGCTATATCAGCTTATTGATCAAGCCAAACGTACGCCGGTGCGGCAGTTTCGCGGCATTGTGGCTCCGGGCAGTGGTGGCAGTGCTGATAAGAAAAAGGCTGCACCGCGTAAACGTAGTGCGAAAAAAAGTCCGCCAGCAGATGAAGTCGGAAGCGGGGCGATAGCGTAAGCGAGTGAATCTTTCGTGCTATTCGAGTCATATTCTGAAATATCCAGCGGATCAAGAAAATTCGTTGGATATTTTTTTTGCATGGATAAAATTATCGCCTCTAAAGTATGTAATAACAGGGAATGTGATGAAAAAAGTTTTATTACAAAACCATCCTGGGAGCGAGAAGTATTCTTTTAATGGCTGGGAAATATTTAATAGTAATTTTGAACGGATGATTAAAGAAAATAAGGCCATGCTGCTTTGTAAGTGGGGGTTTTATTTAACATGTGTTGTCGCTGTAATGTTTGTATTCGCAGCGATAACATCCAACGGTTTGAATGAAAGAGGCCTGATTACCGCGGGATGCTCTTTTCTTTATCTATTAATTATGATGGGGCTTATTGTTCGGGCCGGTTTTAAAGCAAAAAAAGAACAACTGCATTATTATCAGGCTAAAGGTATTGAGCCGCTCAGTATCGAGAAGTTACAGGCGCTACAATTGATCGCACCTTATCGATTCTATCATAAGCAATGGTCTGAAACGCTGGAGTTCTGGCCGCGAAAGCCTGAACCTGGCAAAGATACCTTCCAATATCATGTGCTTCCTTTTGACTCGATCGATATCATCAGTAAAAGACGCGAGTCTTTAGAGGATCAATGGGGTATCGAAGATAGCGAAAGTTATTGTGCCTTAATGGAGCATTTTCTTTCTGGCGACCATGGAGCCAATACCTTTAAAGCGAACATGGAAGAAGCCCCAGAGCAGGTTATCGCCTTGTTGAATAAATTTGCTGTTTTTCCCTCAGACTATATCTCTGATTGCGCTAATAATCGCTCCGGTAAATCCTCGGCGAAGCTAATATGGGCGGCGGAATTATCATGGATGATCTCGATATCAAGCACAGCTTTTCAAAACGGGACAATTGAAGAAGAACTGGCCTGGCATTATATAATGCTTGCTTCTCGAAAGGCGCACGAGTTGTTCGAAAGCGAAGAAGATTATCAAAAAAATAGTCTAATGGGATTTCTTTACTGGCATATCTGCTGCTATCGCAGAAAGTTAACGGATGCTGAACTTGAAGCGTGTTATCGTTACGACAAGCAGTTTTGGGAGCACTACAGTAAGAAATGCCGTTGGCCCATAAGAAATGTTCCCTGGGGAGCATCATCAGTTAAATACTCATAAACGCCTGAAATTTTGCCGGGGGGCGCTGCGCTTGCCCGGCCTACATTAGAGCGTAACTGCAATGAATTGTGCCCATTTGTAGGCCTGATAAGCGTAGCGCCATCAGGCATTTACAACTTAAATCACACCCTGCGCCAGCATCGCATCCGCAACCTTCACAAAACCGGCAATGTTCGCGCCCTGCACGTAGTTGGTTTGCTCACCTTCACCACCATGCTCAACACAGGCATGGTGGATATCCAGCATGATGTGATGCAAACGTGCGTCAACTTTCTCGGCTTTCCAGCCCAGGCGCGCAGCGTTTTGCGCCATTTCCAGGCCCGATGTTGCTACACCGCCAGCATTAGCCGCTTTACCCGGTGCAAACAGTACGCCTGCCTGCTGGAACAGTTCAGTCGCTTCGATGGTGGTCGGCATATTTGCCCCTTCGGCGACGGCTTTAACGCCATTAGCGATAAGCTGATGTGCGGCGTCAACATCCAGTTCGTTCTGGGTGGCGCAAGGCAGGGCGATATCAACCGGTACAGACCACGGCTGTTGGCCTTCGAGATAGACCAGACCAAATTCTTTGGCGTAATCTGCCACTCGACCATCGCGGCTGGCTTTGATTTCGATAAGACGTGCCAGTTTCTCTTTCGTGAATCCGCTTTCATCAACTACAGTGCCGCTGGAGTCTGACGCAGTGATCACACGAGCACCAAATTCCATCGCTTTTTCGATAGCGTACTGGGCGACGTTGCCGGAGCCAGAAACGGAAACGCGCATCCCTTCAAAACCCATACCGTGGCGTTTTAGCATTGCTTCTGTGAAATAAACCAGACCGTAGCCGGTAGCTTCCGGGCGAATAAGACTACCGCCAAATGAAAGGCCCTTACCGGTGAAGACGCAGGCGGTATTATTGGAGAGCTTTTTCATCATCCCCGCCATAAAGCCGACTTCACGACCACCAACGCCGATATCACCTGCCGGAACGTCGGTATCCGCGCCCAGGTGGCGATACAGTTCAGTCATCAGCGCCTGGCAAAAACGCATCACTTCACCTTCGCTTTTTCCTTTCGGATCGAAATCGCTGCCGCCTTTACCACCGCCCATCGGCAGGGTAGTCAGGGCATTTTTGAAGGTTTGTTCGAAGCCGAGGAATTTGAGAATGGAAAGGTTAACTGACGGATGGAAGCGCATACCGCCTTTGTACGGGCCGATGGCAGAGCTGAACTGCACACGCCATGCACGGTTGACCTGTACCTGGTTGCGATCATCAACCCATACCACGCGAAACTGGATCACGCGCTCCGGTTCAACCAGACGCTCCAGTAATGACATCTGGCGATATTTTGGATTTTGTTCAAGAAAAGGCCAGAGTGTGGTCATTACTTCACGAACGGCTTGCGCGAACTCGGTTTGATTCGGGTCGCGCTTTTGGACATGGTTGAGGAATGACTCCAGAGAATATGTCTGATCCATAGATATAAAACCCTTATATATTAATACGATTGTGCTTATGTTGTTTATGTCATGTGCTTTTGCAGTTTTCGACTATACCATCAAGAATGTGACGGTAAGCAAGAAAAAAATGACCCAGGAAAGCAAATTAATAACGAGAGTAATCTCATAACCAAATGCGATAACTCAGACGCTAAAGTTTTGCCGCCCGGCTACCGTTATCAGTAGCAGAGACAATAACGTTAAGGAGTTCCCTGTGAGTCGAGCATTGTTCGCCGTAGTATTAGCATTTCCATTAATTGCACTGGCTAACCCGCATTATCGTCCGGACGTGGAGGTAAACGTACCGCCAGAAGCGTTCAGTTCAGGCGGGCAGTCAGCGCAGCCCTGTACTCAGTGCTGCGTTTATCAGGATCAAAATTATTCTGAAGGGGCGGTAATTAAAGCCGAAGGAATACTGCTGCAATGCCAGCGGGATGACAAAACCCTTAGCACTAATCCGCTGCTCTGGCGGCGCGTAAAGCCATAAACGCCTCTAATAATGGAATGTCAGCAGGGGCCAGCGGATATTGCAGCGCCTCTTCAGGTGAGCACCAGACCAGCGCCTGATGTTCATGTGCCTGTAACGTCCCGTGGAAGTCGGGTACGTGCCAGGCATGAAGATGGATAATCCGCCCCGAAACTTCTCGCTGATGGCTGGCAACATAGTCACCAACAGTTGCTTCGATGCCCAGTTCTTCGTTTAACTCACGCACCAGCGCCTGCCGCTGGCTTTCATCCGGCTCGACTTTACCACCGGCAAACTCCCATAATCCCGCCTGATCGCTCTGGGCGGGGCGTTGAGCGAGTAAAATTTTGCCATCACGTTCAATGATGGCGGCAACAACTTCAATCATTTTCATAAATTACACGCGGGCAGATAAGCGAAAAATGCCATAATATCCGCACTGTTGCTCAATCAGAAAGGCTTTATATTTAAGGAGTGCCTGTGCTAGACCGCCATCTTCATCCCCGGATTAAACCGTTGTTGCATCAGTGCGTGCGGGTTCTTGATAAACCGGGCATTACGCCAGATGGTTTAACATTAGTGGGATTTGCCATCGGCGTGCTGGCTCTGCCGTTTCTGGCGCTGGGCTGGTATCTGGCGGCGCTAGTCGTCATTTTGTTGAACAGGCTGCTTGATGGTCTGGACGGTGCGCTGGCGCGGCGCAGAGGGCTTACCGACGCGGGCGGCTTTCTCGATATTTCTCTCGATTTTCTCTTTTACGCGCTGGTGCCTTTTGGGTTTATCCTCGCCGCACCGCAGCAAAACGCCCTGGCAGGCGGCTGGCTGCTGTTTGCGTTTATCGGCACGGGCAGCAGTTTTCTCGCTTTTGCTGCACTGGCAGCAAAACATCAGATTGATAACCCCGGTTATGCACATAAGTCGTTTTACTATCTGGGGGGATTAACCGAAGGCACAGAAACGATCTTACTGTTTGTGCTGGGATGTTTATTCCCTGCATGGTTTGCGTGGTTTGCGTGGATCTTCGGTGCGTTGTGCTGGATGACGACCTTGACGCGGGTGTGGAGTGGGTATCTGACGCTGAAGTCGCTCCAGCGTCAGTAATTGCAATGTTATTTGCTACTGTCCGGGCCGCGTTCACCGGTTGCTACCGGATTTTTTGGATCGCTGCTCCATTCGTACCAGCCGCCGTCGTAAACGGAGACGTTATTCCAGCCCATTGCTCGTGCGTACATAAAGGTTTCGGACGCGCGCCAGCCGGTGCCGCAGTAGAATGAAACTTGCTGATCTGGTTTGATATTCCATGCTTTCCACATAGCGGTAATATCATCGGCGCTACGCATGGTGCCATCCGGGTTATGGAAATCTTCCATATGCGTCGAGTCGCTACCAGCGTGTCCCCAACGTGCTCCGGCTATTTCACCTTTTGGTTTAATATAGCTGTAACCGCTGGTCGTACCGATAAATTCTGGCCACGAACGAATGCTCACCAGCGATGCATCCTGGCGATGCAGCAGTCCACGGGCCTGTTCCATATCGAGCATCAACTGCGGTTGTGCCGGGATCTTCACGCCGAAATCCGGTTCCGCTTTCACTTTCGGTGGCGTTCCTCGCTCAACAGGCAGTCCCGCGTCGGACCAGGTTTGCCAGCCGCCATCCAGCAGACGCACATCTTTCACGCCTGCGTAGAGCATAATTTGCGCCACACGTGCTGCAGCGTATACGTCACGCCCGTACAGAATGACCGTGGTGTCATGGCGAATGCCGTGTTTTGCCAGCATCGCTTTTAGTTGTTCATCAGAAACTTTGTTCCACAGCGGTTCGCTTTCCACTTCGTTGGTATCGATGTAGTCAGCGCCAGGAATATGGCTGATAAGGTAAAGCTTAGGAGCGCCCCAGGCCGCTTCAATGACTTTCCAGTCACCGGCAGGTTTCGCCGTAACCTCTTTACCTTGTTGCAGGTCGTGCAGCCATTGCGGATAAACCAGCTGCTCAAAGTGCGGCAGTTTTTGTAGACGGGAAGGTTCGCTTAGCGCGTCACTCAGAATGGAGATATGCGTAAAACCTGCTTTTTGCAGACGCGTTTTGACGGCATCGACATCTTTGTCATTACCGTACAGCGCCACCGGAGCATCGATTTTCAGGTTATGTTGCTTGATCCACTCATTGAGCTGTTCGGTGCTCATTTTGTCGAGCCAGCTAGCAGAGAGGTTTAAGGCGGCAGGTTCATGACCAGAAGGGCCATTTAAGGTTTGTGGCCAGCCGTTATAAAACGCGCTGGGGCGAGTATCTATCGCTTTGCCATTTTGTTGTTGAAGCTGGTCAAGTGTAAGAGGCTTCGCCAGTTCAGCGGCCCACGAAGAAGCGCAAGCCAGCCCTAAAGCCATTGCCAGCGCGGTCATTTGAGAAACACGTTTCATCGAAAATCCCGACATTGTAGTTTTGAGTGCGCCATTCTGAACTGACGCATTGAGAAAAACTTTGCGTTATCGCAGTTTGTTGTAATTTTCTGACCACTGCGACATATCCAGAACAGAACTATCAGCAGGAACATCCTGGAGATCGTGCGTTACCTGAACGACGGGGATCGCCAGGGCGCGAACTTCGCTGAACACCCACTGGCGAAAATTATCGCGCAGAGCCACATCAAGACGGCTGAATGGCTCATCCAGGAGTAACGCTTTTGGTTGGGCGAGAAGGGCGCGTAGTAGAGCAACGCGCGCTCGCTGACCGCCAGACAAAGTGGCAGGATCCTGATGGAAAGCTCCGTCAAGGCCTGAACGCTCAAGTGCATCATTCACGGCATTACGTCGGGCATTCCCTTTAAGTGTCGCCGGTAGCGCCAGCAGTAAATTTTGCCCGACGCTGAACTGGTCAAATAACAGTGCATCCTGGAAAAGAATGCCAATCTGACGCTCTGCGGTGGGTAGCATGTCAATCCGTTGCTCATTGAGCCATAGCTCACCTGTACAAGAAAACTGTCCGGCAAGCGCACCAATCATCCACGAAAACAGTGTAGATTTTCCACAGCCAGACGGCCCCATTAACGTGACAATGTCACCTTTATCCACCGTAAAGTTAACGTTTGTCAGCAAGCGGCTTTCTGGTAAACGTAGCGAAACATTTTTCACGCAGAGCATTAGCGGAGTCCTTGTCTGACATAACCTACCCATTTTGCGACTAACGCGGTCAGGGCAAAAATAATAAGCGGTAATAGCAGTTGCCATAAAGCCTGGGCGGCGAGAATACCGTTGCTGCCGCCGCTGCTTAATGCCACCGCCTCAGTGGTGAGCGTCGGAAAACGCCCCGCGCCCAGCCACAGCGTCGGCATATACTGCGCAATACTGACTGAAAATCCCACCGCGAAGGCAATCAGCGTAGGGCGTAGCATAAGCGGACATTTCACGTAAAAGAAGATTTTGGCCCGCGACCAGCCCAGTGTTTGCGCAATCAAAATTAACCGTGAATCAATGCGCTGCCAGGCGGGTTGCAGGATAAACAGCATCCACGGCATTACCCACAGCAGATGCCCCCAGACCACCGCCGTCCAGCTTCCATCCAGGTTCAGCCATAGCGCCAGCGTGTACTGGCCCGCCACCAGTGGCAGAGCGGGCAATAGAATGGGCAACCAGAGCCACAACTGGCGACGCTGTGGCCCCCATTCCAGCCACAGCAGTAACAGGAGCAAAGCGATGAATGTCGCCACCAGCCCCATTGTCAGGCTGTTGATGAGCGCTTTACTATAGATCGTCGACTGATCCGCTAGGATCGCCAGCAGAACTACATACAGCACACCGGTTAAGGGTAAAAAACTCGCCAGCGTAATGCCTGGCAATAAAGGCGTGGCAGGCTTACGAACGCCATCTACGCGGGAATAGTACGCCGCCAGCTACGCAATAGCAGATAGCCCAGCAAAACGTAGGCGGCGAGTAACAGCATCAGCAGCAGGCTGGCGAGTGCGCCTTTCGTTTGTTGATCGGCGTCGCCCTGAGTTAACCACTGCCAGCTAATTACTGCCAGCGTCGGGGGATTACCTGGCCCAAGGATAATCGCCACATCCACGACCGACAGCGACCAGGCAACAATCGCCAGCATCGCCATTGCCAGCGCAGGCGCGACAGAGGGCAACAGCAGCCAGTTCAGGCATTGCCAGCGGCTGTAGCCCAGCGAATCCAGCACAATGACCTGCTGCAACAGCCGTTTTTCGCTCAATACTGCTGCTAAGATCCACAGCAGAAATGCGCTTTCTTTCACTGCAAGGGTGAGGCCCAGACCGATGCCAAATCGGTCCATTGGCGGAGTGAAATACGGGAAATAGTCATAAAGCAGCCCTCCGTCAGCAAAGAGCAGAAGGGCGCTGGTGGCAAAAGCCACATGGGGAATGGCGAGCAGCCACGGCAGACGGGCACACATACGCTGCCATTTCGGCCCAGGCCACAGCGCCACAATCACCAGCAGGGCAATCAACAACGCCCCGACCGCCGCGATGGTTGTCGACACCAGCGTTGCCAGTAATGCCTGCGGTAACTGTGGATCGGCAAATAACGCCTGCCAGTGTGTCAACGACAAAGCAGGCGATATCAGCGTGAGAGCTGCCGGGATCAGCGGTGCATAAATCACCGCCAACATCGCCCACAGCAAAAAGATTAATGCGTACCGTAACGGTGTAGCCATTCTTGTTCCAGCGCATTTACCCAACCTGCGTGCGGTTCAGCCAGTACCGGCGGCAGATCTTGCGGCATTCTTGATTGCAATGTTTCGCGCTGCCCATCAGGCAGTTTTTGCGGATCGAGAACAGAAGGATCGCCCCAGACAGCGGGATCTGCTTTACGCAGTTGCGCATCGGGTGAGAGCAGGAAATTGGCAACTACCTTCGCCGCAGCACTGGCATTCGCGTTGGCTGGAATGGTGACGAAATGCACGTTGCCAATCATCCCCTCGCGAAAGCCAAAACTGTAACTGCTTGCCGGCAAATCGCCGCTGGCGATTTTTTGCTGCGCATGCGCGGGGTTAAAGGTCAGCGACAGGCGCAATGTGCCGGCTTTCAGCAGAGCATCCATCCGCGCGGGCGAAGGCGGGAAATCCTTTCCTTCGCGCCACAAATACGGATGTAGCGCATCAAGATATTGCCACAAGGGAGCAGTGACACGGGCGAAAGTCGCATCGTCCGGCGCTTCTTTTAATGCTGCGGGATCGGGCGTCAGCATAATCAGCAACTGTTCAAGAAACGCCGTGCCGGTAAAGTCCGGTGGGCGCGGATAGGTAACCGTGCCGGGATTGACTTTAGCAAACTCCAGTAAGGCTTGCGGCG